>Ga0325411_1000191_pt1 | contig 61242 bp, 30 predicted proteins | sample PopdelMetagenome_13_FD_206181 | JGI IMG/M metagenome (GOLD analysis project Ga0325411, IMG submission 206181) | Populus deltoides microbial communities from Bellville, Georgia, United States - Xylem-PdIQD-R4 | ecosystem: Host-associated > Plants > Phyllosphere > Stem > Wood/Secondary xylem... | reverse complement strand
ACAAAAACATTTTTTTTTTTTTTTTTTTTTTTTTTTTGTGTTTGTGCATCTGCACCCATTTCTTACCAAGAATAAATAAAATAAAATATATTCGTATAAAACCTAAAAAATAAATTATAAAATAATTAAAATACTCTTTTGAAAACTTTAAATACATATAAAATATTTTTAAAAAAATCTTTATTTAAAAAATGCTATACAAACAATCTAAAAAAAATAAAAAAGAATGAATATTAATTTAAATATAAATTAAAAAAATACATATTAAAAATGTATCGAATAAAAAAATTAAATTATATAAAAAAAAAGATTATATGCTAACAGCCTTGGTAAGCCAGGTTTCTGCACTTGACTCAATTTAAATAAAGAATGGATAACATGATTTCTCATTAACAAAGGAAAAAAAGCAAGGGCTCACGTGCTTGGGCATGCAAGTATAGAGTGTAGTCCATCCTATTAATAGAGGAAAAGAAAACCCATGTATGCGGCCTGCAAGCATAAAGCGGTAAATATGTCAGGTGTCAAGAATACCAAATAATAATTTTTTTTCTAAAAGAATTAAAAAAGGGAATAAATAAATAAATAAATAAATAAATTATAAAAAAAATAAAAATAATAATTATAAATAGATTAAATATAAAATGATAAATATTTTGATTTTGTGAAGCGCAAAATTGCCATTTGTACATTGATTTATAACATTGTATAATTAGCATAGCCCTAAAATTAATTATGACTCATTTGTGTTAAGCACGTGGGATGATCGAGACAACTTCCATTATATTCAAAGTACTTGACTAAGTGCCACAGAAATGAAAAATAAAAATAAAAACCACCCAAGTTGATGCGTGATCCGTAACAAATTAAGAAATTAGATGACGACCGCATGAGGAACAATGGTCACTTTGCGCACAATCATCTTGCAGATTTCAAATTCTGTACCCTTTGGTGCAGTTTTATCATCATTAACAAGGAGGATCCTGGCTATTGTTTTTTTTTTATTTATATAAATAATTGGTTAATATGTATGTATTTCAATTAATTTTATAAACTATAAAATTAATAATTATATAAATTTTTTAATCCTAAATTCTTATTACTTGTCACTTATAATTAGATTCGACACTTTATAAATGATGATGACTGATCTTCATTGTAATGGCACTAAAATAATATTTTTTTATGTTATTTTTTTAAAGTATTTTATATTTAGAAGTTTATTAAAATAATATAAATTTTTTTATTTTTTTAAATTATTTTTAATATTAATCTATTAAAAAATTGAAAATATAAAAAAATAACTTAAAGTAAAAAAATAATTTTTTAAAATACAAAATCAAACAGTGTTGTCGTTGACAAATGCCACGGTATCCACTTGACCAAATCCCCAATTCATCTCTCTCTCTCCAAAAGTCACCAGAAATCTTGAAGAAAAAACGTATCGGTTTAGAGTGTATTTGACAGTGTGGTTGCGGTTGCTTTTCAAATAACTTTTCATACAAAGATACATGCAAATGATGTTTTTTTTATTTTTTAAAAATTATTTTTGACATCAACACATTAAAATGATTTGAAAACACTAAAAATATATTAATTTAAAGTTAATAAAAAAATAAAAAAATTTAAATTTTATCAAAAACGCTTTTAAAACACAAAAACAAACAGACTCTTGATCACAAATAGACAAAACTGTAATTCAACAAGTAATCATAACTAAGGATTAGCCATTAATATTTGATTAAGATAATTAGGGCAGCCAAAATCATGATAACACAAAGGAAAAATCCAAGAAATAATGGGAATGTGTCACGAATCAAGGAAGAAGATATTACTAGCAGGTAGCAGCCACTAAAAGAGAGGTCCTTTAGCGACCAGAAACCCCGGCCCCATGGATGTCTCGTCGGCTTACCGGAGGTCTCCCCACTCTTTCCAAATCAAAAGCTTGATATAAAACAACCCCGCCTCCTAATTTCTCATGATCGCCTAACATTAATTATCACTGTAAATTTCAGTTTCGAAACCTTAAAAGACAAGATTTGAGGTCTCCCAACCCCTTCGTCTCCCTACTTTTCACTCTTTCTCTGGCCTTAAAATTCTCAAGACAGCCAGTTTTTTAACTATCTTTACTGAATTCAAAGTTCGGACAAATTCTTTTATTCGTAGGGTACCTGGATTTTTTTAAAAGTAAAATAAATCTCCAGGTTTTTAAAAAAACTTATTGATATTATCATTAAATTTTAAAATATAATTAATTTTTAAAACAACCATCAAAATAATATTTTTATCATAGCTAATATTATATTTCTAACTAAAATATATATTTTTAAATATCACGTCCCAAATTTTTTTTAATATCACGTCCTAAATATACTCTCAACAATAATACTTTTTAAAAATATTTTTTATTCAGTAATGTATTAAAATAATTTTTTTAGATTTATTTTTATTTTTAATATTAATATTTTAAAATTATTAAAAACAATAAAAAAATATAAATTTAATATTTTTTAAAGATAAATATATTCTTAAGAGACATCCAGCAGAATTGAAAACGCAAATACCAAACAAGCAATTTAATAGTAGCTTAGGGTTACCTTCTACATGCCAGTTACTTGTGTTTTTTAAATCTATAAAGCGAAAAAGCTTCTTCTCCCCTTAACACTTGATAGCTTTTCCTTGTTGAAAATTAGGACCTCGCTTTTTAAAGAGAAGAGAGGACTGCTTTCAAATGCAAGAAGAAGAGATTTTGAACTAAGAGAGATTAACTGGTAGCAGAGAAAGAGAGAGAGAGAGAGAAAGAGATTAACACGATGGTGGCAATTAGGAAAGTAGGGAAGTACGAGGTAGGAAGGACAATAGGAGAAGGAACCTTTGCCAAGGTAAAGTTCGCGCAAAACACGGAGACTGGTGAAAGTGTAGCCATGAAAATTCTCGATCGAAGTACCATCATCAAACATAAGATGGTCGATCAGGTTAGCAAGTTAACCTCTTTTTGTTTGTCTGGGTTTGAATTAGATTACAAGAAAGCACAGTAATCTGGCAAAAGAAGAGAAATCTCAGTTTGAATTGATGGGTGCTCGATAGATTGGACAGGAAAAGAATCAATGGAAGGGTTTTTTTAATAGCCAAATAAGTTGTCAAAAAAGAAGAAGAAGAAAAGAAATGAAGGAAGGAAGGATCCTATCTTTGAAATGGCTAAATTGACAAGGCATCAGCTTTATGTTCTTAATTTTATGATCTCATGCCAGAGGAATCATCACTTCACGGCTTGTAAATAAAGAAACTAGCTAGTTAGTTTAGTGGCAAGTGTATGGATTGGATTCTGGAAAAACAATGTCTCCTTTAACAATATTATGGATTTCAAACATGTGAATGAGTGGGATTGCTTTCCCCGTCGCTTATTGGATTTGAACCCTCTCTTTCACTCACCCAGGTTGATCCAGTGACCTGCAACATACTAGCTAGAAATGACTTTGCTTTGATACATAGTAGTATATCATGTGATCCAATCATAAACCCCTTCAACAGGGAGCATCTGAGCTGAAGTTTTCTGGTTTGAGGCAAATGCTTGGATTTTGTTGTCTTCCATATTATGATGTTTTGAATATTGGTAGCTTTCTTTTGGCTAAAATTCATCATATCTTATATTCGTATAATTTAAAACACTTTAGGTTGTTACACAACCGCTTCTATCTTCCTCACAACATCTTTCTTTTTTCCCCGCAGATAAAACGGGAGATATCTATAATGAAGCTTGTTCGACATCCTTATGTCGTGCGCCTGCATGAGGCATGGAGTATTAAATTTTTATTTTTTAAGGATATTATGTCTTGTAGGACTGTGTGGTTTGTATTTTTTCCGTTACCAATTGTGCTTCCTCCTAACTCCTACCATTTTATGTTAGGTTTTAGCAAGCCGAACAAAGATTTATATAATATTGGAATTCATTACAGGTGGTGAATTGTTTGACAAAATTGTGAGTAGTCAAAATTCAAATCCAACACTCAAGATGGATAGGCATTTTGTAGTCTTGACATAATATTCCCAGCTCAACACTAATACATGATTCTTGTTAACCATGATTATGTAGGTGCATCATGGACGACTTAGTGAGGCTGAAGCTAGGAGATACTTTCAACAGCTTATTGATGGTGTGGATTATTGCCACAGTAAGGGAGTCTACCACAGAGATTTAAAGGTGTTGTTTTGCTGACATCCAGAAAGCTGTTGTTCAGTTTCTTTTTTGCTGGGATCTGATAGTTCATGTTATGTACAGCCTGAAAATCTTTTACTCGATTCACAAGGAAACTTGAAGATTTCTGATTTTGGTCTGAGTGCACTGCCTGAACAAGTAAGATCCTCATTGAGAGTTCTTGTTGTTACTATTTTAGATCATCAGACTTGAAGGAATTAACAACACAATGGTTGCTAATTTGGCAATTCTTGTGTGCGCAGGGAGCTAGCTTGTTGCGGACAACATGTGGAACTCCTAACTATGTTGCACCAGAGGTAACTATGATAGTGTTTAGCTTCTAGCTTGAATGAAAAATTAAATCCAAGCATGCTTCTGTAAGTTTTCATTTTCTGGTCTAGGTACTCAGTCACAAGGGTTATGATGGTGCTATCGCAGATGTGTGGTCCTGTGGGGTCATCCTTTATGTTCTGATGGCAGGATATCTTCCATTTGATGAGCTTGATCTCACCACATTATATAGCAAGGCATGAACTTATATCACGTGCACTTACTTGGGATTATTGGTAAATTTTGTGTTTTCTTAATTATGAGGATTGTTTTGTCTTTGTTGCCATTTTTTCTTGGATTGGGACTTCATTTTACCTCCAAGTAATTAAGGAAAGAACTCTGGAATAAAGTATCTTTGGATGTTTTGCAATCCTTTAATGGCAGGGCACTATTGATTCTTTCTCTTATGTTAGACTCTTCGGAGGTCTTAGTGAGGCTTAAGTTTTGAACTAGAAAACTAATCAAATCAAGTAGGTACTTTCAGTTTGCACCATCTAATCTTGAAATCCTGTAAAGAGCTCTACTCTTAACAAAAAATATTATATAGTACAACATATAAATCTGAAAATCAAAACTTTTAGCTAAATCTCTTCCATGTTTATCGTCATCCTTCAATCTTGTCAAACTGCACTTCTTAGCATATATTAGTATTGTTCATCATGTTATTCTTTTCTTATGATCTTATTGATTTTATTGATTTTTTCAAATGCTTTCAATAGATTGACAGAGCAGAATTTTCTTGCCCATCTTGGTTTCCAGTGGGAGCTAAATCTTTGATTCATAGAATTTTGGACCCGAAGCCTGAAACAGTAAGTATTGGCTATGTTACAAGACATTGCTCTAGGTTGCAGACTGTGGTCAATTACAGAAAACTTAAAATTAGTATAATATGTTGCAAGCCAACTTGAAAATTTATTAGAAGTAATGAAATAGATCCCCACTTAAGGAAAAAATGTTTCAACATCAAACTGAACTGGAATTGTCCTTATTTTTCTTTATTTTATTTTCATCTGAAAACTGAACTCAATTTCTAATTATGCAGTTGATAGAGATGAGTTTTGCATGATTCACTAGTTCAGAATTTTTTTTTTAAAAAAATCTAGTGTCATGCACATATGCTGTGCCATTTGCATGATAATCTAGTGCTCCTAATCTCTTGTAAAGGTGATGTTCAGTGCCTTTATTGGGCATATCATCTCCATCATATTTTGCTGATAATAGTGTCCAAGTGTTTAATTTAATTTAGTGTCTTAAGTTAGTTAATTTGCTTTGGTGTTTCTGACTCCATGCAGCGTATTACAGTTGAACAGATTAGGAATGACGAGTGGTTCAAGAAAAGTTATGTTCCTATCAAACTTGTTGAGTATGAAGATGTGAACCTTGATGATGTAAATGCAGTTTTTGATGATCCCGAGGTTGGTCCAGATGCTAAATGCTGTTCCATAATTTAAGAATCTTGAAACTTGAAAGCTTTTCAGTTTGATGCTTTTGGCTTTATTTACTGCTCTGAGTGTTCGATCATTGATTTATATTTTAACAAGAAGACTACTGTTTGCCAGCATAACAAATTTTAACAAGACATTTCACCTTCAACTTGGAGGTAGTCTCATGCTTACTGATGTCACCCTCTAGCCCTCAGTTTTGGTTTCACTGCACATGCATGCTCTAATTTCTGGTGGTCAAATTCTCTAGAAGTCACTTGAATTGGGCATTCTCTTTCTTTATCAATAAACATGCTACTCTAACCCCTTGTAACTATGGTTGCCATCCAGAATAAATCAATTTGGTCGTATATTTAAGATGTGTTTCCTTTAATTGGAAGTGGCTTTGTCTTCTCTCTCCTATTTGCATTCTTGATGAGATGGTTTGCTGTAGGAGCAAAGGGTTGATGAACAACACGGGAATGAGGAGATGAGTCCCTTGATTCTTAATGCGTTCGACTTAATAATTTTATCTCAAGGCTTGAATCTTGCAGCCCTATTTGACCGTGGGCAGGTATGGATCATCAAATGTGCCACTTACATTTTCTTCGTTGTCTCTTGAAGAGTGCTATATTTGAACAGCATGATTTATCACTTCCAGGCACATTATGAGATTCAATTATTTTCTTAAAACTATTATTGTAAAGCTCTTCGCCTCCCATCCAGCATATCAGTATCATAGATTATATGTTTTGTATCATCTCACCATTTTCCGCTCTTGTATACAGTTTAAGGTATGTAGGCTCTAAAGATTTAGGAGGGTCTAATTTCTGTTTCCATTAGGACTCTCTGAAGCATCAGACACGCTTTGTTTCAAAGAAGCCGGCAACTGTTGTATTATCAAGCATGGAAGTTGTTGCACAATCAATGGGTTTTAAGACTCATATTCGCAATTTTAAGGTAGACAGCATTGGTTCTTATAACTGTACTCTTTTCTTTTGCTCCCCCTAATGGTCGTAATAAATGAATTAATATGTTGGTACAGTTATGTAGCAGTATTAGACTTTGCCAAATTCTAGAATTTCTATATTCAATCTAAGCAGAGATGCTGTGTTACTTTTCAGATGAGAGTGGAAGGTCTTTCAGCTGATAAGGCTGGTCATTTCTCAGTTATTCTGGAAGTAGGCTCTCAGCTCCAATTCTGCTGTACATTTTTCAGCTGCTTCCATATCTCAGTCTACTAACTACTAATCACAATTTATTGTTAATTTTCTGGTTGAAGGTATTTGAAATCGCTCCAACATTTTTAATGGTAGATATCCAGAGAGCTGCTGGAGATGCCGCCGAATACCTCAAGGTCAGTTGTTTAGAGATTGATCTATCCAGTTTGCATCTATTCACATTTAGTGCTGTGATGGTAGTCGCAAGCTGAAGTCAGCTTGCGAGAAAACTTTCCTGAAAACGGTCTCTCGCTTCCTTTAAACTGCTAGTATAAAAGGATGTTCTTCTTTCGTGCAGTTCTACAAGAACTTCTGCTGCAATCTTGAGGATATCATCTGGAAACCATCCACCGAGTCGAGCAAATCTAGAATGACCAAGTCAAAGAGCAAAAGGCGCTGATTTCATTTCCTGGATCATCATCACGTTGCAGTACCAGTGTTTTGATGCATGCTGCTGATTATGCATAACTGTACTGACATCTCTCGGTGATGTGGTCTTAGCTTACATAACCCTTCCTTTTATGTCATCTAACACCTCCACCTCTCCCATGTTCCGGAAGGGTAGAAAATATATGCATAGTTGTTTTTGTTTTTTCTTTATGATTTACTGTGTGTATCTTTGTTCACTTGAGTTCCACCATTGTAATGCTGTTTTGTAGCCATAACATGTAACATTTATATATGTATGTATGTTAAAAGGATGAATTGATAATGAAGTTTTCAATGAGAATGTTCATCTTTTGAATATTAAAGATAATTTAATCCCACGGCATAATCTAAGATTTGTAGCCGTCTCAAGTGAATAAAAAAAAGGGCCTCCGTCTCGAATCAAATGTCCTCGGACTTTGTTTACAGCAAGAGCTCAAGAAGCCTTCCATGTCAGAGTAGCATAACTCTTCCTAGCCAGCATACATGAAACGAATTTTCATGAAATCCCAAACAGTTGGAGAAAATAAATTAGCAGGTAATCCTACTCAACCATATGGAAATGTCAGAAGAGCATGGGAATCTGCACATAAACATTGTCCATTAACCAACTTATGAAGCCGCTTTCTGTTTTTAAAGATGATTTCTTTACAAGTCAGTGATGAGACAACCTCCATAAAATCATGGCAATCCTTGCACATAGTGGTCCTTTTGATGACCCGTGCAGGTGCACAACGGGCGTATTCAATAACCCATATGCTACTCCTAACTTCTCACTGGTAAACAGCAGAAGAGAATGTCTTCTCTCCGGCTTCCTCTTCCTCGTCGTCAATTACCTCCATATTTTCTACCAGCTTGTAACCGAGATTCTTTGCTTTGTCAGCCAAATCATTCAAGAGTTTGCAGCTCTGAGTTGTGGGGCCAGTTTTTTTTTATTTAAAGATTGAACCTGTCCCTTAATGCTGATCCTACTCCAGTTCTTTAACTTTCCGATTTTCTCCTCATTCATCAATTTTCTCAAATATAGAAACATCGTCCCACCTCTCTGCAGAGATGTACATATCTAGCAACATGACATAAGTTTCAGTATTTTTGGGCTTCAGTTTGAGTAACAATTCAGCGGCATAAAAACCCAGTTCTGCATTCCCATGCTTCGTACACCCTGCAATTAAGAGCAACCTTATGAACTCGTATGGCTCTACATCCATTCTCTTGATGATATCAAAAGCTTCATCTAGCCAACCCAGCCTCACAAACATGCCAACCAAGTATCCATAATGGACCATTACAGGCTTAATTTTGTATTCCTTTTGCATCATCTCGAAATATTCATTTGCTTCGTCGACCATTCCAGCATGGCTACAAGCAGCCAGAACGCCCACGCAAGGAATCGTGTTTGGTCTGAATCTAGCTAGCCTCATGTATTCAAAAAGCTGCACCCAGCTGTGCGAAACTTGTGATCATATACTAGTCCAGGATATCAAAGTTCTTTTAGAGATCTCCAGAAAAGCTTTTCTTGTCCTCTCAATGCTCCCAAACTTACCGTACATATCCACAAGTGCAGTTCCAGCAACTACATCTGATAAAAACTACCCGTTTCATAGTCTGGGCATGTATTTGTTCCCCCTGCGCTAAGGCTGCCAACCTACTGCATGCTGTTAAGATACTCGACAAGGTGAATAGATCAGGTTTCCTGCCGGAGAGATTCAACATCAAATACATGCTGAGTGCTGTGCTGAAAAATTATCCTTTGCAGGATCCATTGCTTGTGCATGACCTGCAATCATTGTATTCCACGTAATCAATTTCTTGTATTCCATTCCATCAAACAAATTCTCCGCCTCATCAATGCATCCACATTTAAGGTAAAAATGCTTGAGAGAATTTGAGATGCGTGCAGGTTTGATTCATGGCCAAGTATAGTGCTCGATGAATGAACCTGCACCCTCAGATCCAAAGATTATATTGTGCTGCACAAGCTTAACACACTAGTTAGCGTCGGTTCGACATTCTCAAGAAGCATTTCAATGAAAAGTCTTAATTCCTGCTCTGCCATTGTCACCACAAGCAGATAGAATCATAGTCCAGGAAATTACATCCTTTTCTCCTGTCTCGCGAAATGCTTTGACCGAAGATTCCAAGCTGCCAAATTCTGAGTACAAACCACAAAGAGCATTTCCAATACTGGAGTCATGACTGATCCGGTATTTAATGAATGAAGGCATGGAACTGTCTCCCCAATGCAATAGACTTCAAAGAAGAACAGGCATTCAAAGCAATTGATAGAGTGAAATTTGAAGGAAAAGAACACGTCTCCCAAAACCGCAACAGCCACCTTGTGAATTTTGAACATAACCAGTGATTAAAGTTATCCACACGACAACATTACTTCTAGGCAAATTATCAAAAACTTTTCTAGCATTTACCATCACCCCACATTTAGCATAAACATTAACAAGAAACGACATCACAAAAAACTATTGATGGGTTCTAGTCTTTATCATGTGGGCTTGAACAATTTCAGTATCTGGGACTGAAACCTTGTCCATGCAATGTTGTAAACGAGGAACAAAATAAGGAATAAATTTGTTTGCACTCTTTTCATCAATGAGAGCGCTTCGCGAAACTCCAAAGGCTTAAATGGTTCAAAGTTTGCATCCAATCGGGAGTATATAGAACTTCTGTGAAACGAAATGTTGGGGCTCTAAGATTTACAGATGCAACTCAGTGTCAGCAAAGAGTGAAAATAGGAAAGCCAAAGCCAAGTATTTGGTCAGTAACTAAAACATTCCCAACCAGATTTTCAAGAATATTATTAATTTAGCTCTTAATGAAGAGCAAGTAAAAATTATTTCCATTCACCAACAGTACAGCAAAGAATTGAAGACACGGAAAGATGTTGTTTGACATCCATACATACATACGGGCTCTGTTTCTTTTGATTACGCACAACTAAGGAAGAGAGAGTTTGAATACTTCCACCCTGCACACGGAGAATACCGAAAACCAGGAAGAAGAAGTTTAGAGAAAAAATCAGCAATGAAAACACTTTGAAGCAACAGAAACACAACCATAAAAAAAAAAAGAGCCATGCTAACTAAATACTTAATGAATTAGATTTTTTTTATAAAATAAAATAAATGGTAGATTTCTTCATAGATTCTCTCCTTCGACAATGATGGCACGACTTCTCTTCGACCAAACAATCTATTTTGCCCTACCAGACACTTAATGAGTGAAATATCCTAATATTAGGCTCCCTAGGATATTCTCGATTTTTTTTTCCTTTTGATGCCGACGGTTTCAATTGTTTGTTGGGTTTTACTACTAATAAGAATGCTAGTGGGTATTCACAGATCATGTTTCTAGTATATCTATAACTAATATCCAAATAAATATACATACCCTATTTATTATTCTTCTAGAATATCAATTAATTGGATTTTAAGAACTCATTGTCCGAATAATATTTATTATTTAACATAAAAATAATATATGCATAAACACACACACACATATAAATATAAATATTTATGTATTTTGAGATACGTATACATACATTAAATAATGAAATTATAGATATTATATGTATACATGTCTATAATGTTAATATTATAGAATGTATATATTATAATAAAAGAGAAAGGTATAAATGCTTGCATATACATGTATGATTATTCGCATTTGTAACACAAAACGTTCATTCCTCTCATGTTTTGTTTCTGCATCTTCTCGGTGTTGCGCGACCAAATAAACAACAATAATTTCATCTTGAATTAGTAGAGGGAAGTCCAACAAGATCCTTTGATTTAAAACGCATTCATCTCTTCTTTGCTCGCTTTGAAATTAAAAACACGGCGGGTTCAGGCAATCGATATATCTGCAGAGAGAAATTGAAGGCAACGATGAAGATGTAGAATCTCGATGTGATTGATAATGTTGATGTCAAATTTACTATTCGAATGTGACATTGTTTGAAGACATTGGGAGATAAAACGACACATGGACATGCCTATCAACTTTCATGCATTCGTTGAAATTTAGATCTGCGTGGTATACATGACTTCTGTTGGAGCATCGTGACCATGTACGAGGAAAGCGGTTTACAATGCCTTTATTCAAGTAGTCATGACCATTCTTGACATATGGTTTCAAGAATCCACACACCTTGCACCATTAGAGCCTTCTCAGTCCTTGTATTTCATTGTTTCCTTCTCAAATCCAACTGTAGGGAATTGCTTTGCATACTCTTCAACATCATGACGGAGCCTCGCAATCTCAGAATGATGTCCATCTGACTTCATGGCTGCTACAAAATCCTTCAACTTCGTTCCTGAATTTGCAGCATTATAAGTCGCTATCAGCGTATAACCATGGAGTATATGACTCTGGACCATGCATTATATCATTAAAAATAAAATCCAATTTGAATTTGAGAGAGGATAGTAAAGGACCTTGTGCATCTGCCTTGATCTTCAAGGCCAACTTCACAGCAGCATCGAAGAATTCAGCTACTTTCACAAAATCTCTCTCAATAAAACCCCTTGAAGTGAGAGCCGGGGTTCCTGGAGCACCAAAAAGCAAGGGGTTCTAAGAAAATTGAAGCACATAATCAACAATCAGTAACTACAAGATGGACGAACACATGAGGAACACCTTACCCATTCGAATTCCACCAGGAACCATGGCAGATACATCTCCAGGAACAGTGTTTTTATTAGCTGCAATGTGGACTAATTCCAGAACCTTTTCAACTCTTGATCCATCAATACCCTGTCAAACAAAATTTCAAAATAAAGTATTGATTCTCTTTTTTATGCTAAAAATGGTTTCTAGCCGAGCCCATGCAAAAGGAATCCAGACTGATTTCAACTACATTTCTTAAGTTCGGAAAATTATAATTCTTCCAAGGCATTTGAAGTTTTTGATTTCATGGCATCAATATTCTTGTCAGAATCAGGATTCAAAAATTTCTTCATCCATTCCTTTTTTGATAAGCAAAAAAAAAACCCTCCCTGCAGAAAGGTTTATCTGAGAGTGTTTCTATATCAAATCATTAAGCTTCACAGGCAACATTTTTCCTAAATTTACTGATGGTTTCAGACAAAATTCTCTCGAGTTAAACATGGAAACTTGTCGTAGGGATGTGTCCATCATGCATAAGCATCACCATAGTTGTAATATGAATTCCCTGTTTAAAATACACAATTACGAGGTGCATTATTTAATCAGATAAAGAAATCCATTCCTCATACCTTGTTTCTTAAATTCACCAGGACTAGATGGTTCTCAGTGCCACCAGATACCAGTTCATAGCCCTTCTCTATCAAGCTCTGCAAATACAGTAGATTACTATTGCTAAATCACTCTGGTAAGATAATGAGATACAGCGCGCACTTGTTAAAAAAATAAGCACAGCTATGGCCAATCTGCACCAATGAAACGTTAAGAACTCTTCATGGTACCTGAGCAAATTTTGAACAGTTGCTGAGAACTTGCTCTTGGTAGGCCTTGTACTCTGGAGTTCTCGCCTAGAATCAATGATTTTCAAGGGTCCAGATCATCAGGAAGCCTGGCCAAAATGATTCTAGGAATTTCTGGATGCAATCATGCATCATTTTAACTAGTAAAGTAGTCAGAGGGAGTGATCTGTGGGGAGCTGACCTGCTTTAGTGCAACCGCTAAACCAGATATGGTATGATTGTGTGGACCACCTTGAAGTCCAGGAAAGACTGCCTGATTGATTTTGTCTTCATAGTCATACATCACCTGTGGGATGAAACTCAATTATTAGTTTATTTACTGTAGGTGTTCTATTTTAGCACTTCTATGTTCAGTAATGAAAGATTTGAAAAGATGATTGCATGCAAACAGGAAGAGCCAAGTTGAATGATTAATTAATCTATTTTAAGTTGATCATAATAGTCATCCTCCCCTCTTATTTGAAATCTGGACTCACTTCTTTCCCTTGTTTGTTAATTTCTTTCACCCCCTTCCTGAAGAAGATCATAGCCCCCCGTGGACCTCGAAGTGACTTGTGCGTGGTGGTTGTAACGACATCTGCATATTCGAAAGGAGATGGAATAACACCTGCTGCAACAAGCCCACTGATGTGTGCCATATCAGCCAACAAAACTGCCTTTTGCTTGTCACAGACCTGCCAATCCATCAGAACTGAAAATCTCAATGTTTAGGGGCAATAAATCCTAATCCTAATCTCTAAACAGTAAGTATGATAGAAGTTTAAATGATATGTAACAACAACAATTGCAGTTGTGCCATCCACTTTAGGGGAGATTACCTTACGGATACGTGCATAGTCATAAAGGCGAGCATAAGCACTTGCACCAGCAACTATAAGTTTTGGTCTAAAGAGTGTGGCACTTTTCTCCAGCTGCAAGCATTTTAATATTCATAAGTCAATCCCTTAAAGAACGAATTGAAATTTCACTTTTCTTAATGCAAAATAAGAAGCCCAACTAATCAACTACAGACAAATAACTTTCAAGTCTTGTTTTGATGTTACAATTCTTACAACTAGAAAAACTAAAACAGTAACCATTTTGAATTTTACAACATTGTCAATTCCTGAAGTCAACATTTTGAGTCTCCTGCAAAACACTAAATCTAGTGCTTGAAATTATAGTCCTGAAAGAAATTTTCGACCCTCTAACCATCTTAGTAATATGTGAGCACTGAAAGCATGTTTTAAGTGATGGGTTGGGGTAAACCTAAAACTCAAACACTATGCTCAACAAACTGCAGAACAGTTGTTGAAAGAACAGGAAGTAATTTTTTAAATAATCTACAATAACTGTATTGTTTCATTTATTTATGACAATTAAGCAGTTTTGCTAATTATTTATAGCAAGTAAAAGATATAAAAAATGACAGTAGCCATGCATTCTTTTCCCGAGAACAAGCTCGTCACATTAATAAATCATGAATAAATATGCAATCAACTCCAACTAACACAAGTAGCACTCCAGTGTTAGAATTCATATCTATTGAAGTGAGAACTTCCTCAAAGATAAGGAAAAAAAGGGTACCTGATCATAGTCCACATAGCCTGTACTCTCATTCAATCTGTATGGCATTGTCTCAAAAAATATGGATACAGCAGATATCTTCTTTGTGTCAGTCTGCAAGATGGCGAAGAGAATAATAGGATAATTCACATGATGGTTTATGAGCCAACAATTCTAATTATAATTCCACATAAAAATAGCAGAAACGCTTCAAATAACCAGAACAAACCAAAATTCTGAATGCAAGATGGTGCCATAGTTTGTACAAAACAATGATAGCAATTGAACAGTTTAGAACTGCCAATGCCATGTTTTTTGGGTGAATTTTAAAGGACACCATTTAAACATTGAAAGACAACAGAAAAATCTTCAAAGTAAGAGCAGGAAAAGTTACAAGAACTTCAGTACATAGTCTAAGTTATGCTATAAGCACCTGATAACCATGTGACAGATGCCCACCATGTGGCAGATCAAGTGCCATGATTCTCTCATGAGGTTTCAGCAGTGCCGTGTAAACTTGAAAGTTAGCAGGGGATCCAGATAGTGACTGCACGTTGACTGCAACAAATAAGGCATGTGCTGTCTTTAACAAAACGCTTACAATAAAGATTGCATCACATAATTAAATATGATAACAGGGAAGAATGTAAAAATCCAAATATACACAAATTTAAAACATTCTTTCTGTTCGTTTCAGTTTAGCATAGATATCCCTTTTACAACCAGTAAAGTGGGTGTTAGCTATACATCATAATACGCCTAGCAGCAAGAAAATGATAAAAAAAGCATGCATGGTGAATTAACTTCAATCAGAAGAAAACCAACAAGGTTTGCTGGGCATTTTGCCACCCATACCTGCCTGGATGTTGTGAGTGCAATGAATTTCACTTTATGCTAGCAACTAAACAACGACAGTATTTCCTACTTACTTCACCCCTTTTTATGGGGCTTTCTTCTCTCCTGAGTTTCCTGATCGTTTTTTATGGTGAAATTAACCAATTTCTATATTATTTTGCCAGACACCAGAAAAGTTTCCAAGAAATCCACTCGTTGCACCCATTAAAACTTCAAAATATAATGCTTGAGCAGCCATCGCATTTTATTTAGATTTTCGTACTTTGCCAAGCTAAGGAAATGCCTTATCATACAGTCTAAAGCACCAAACCACAATGTATAAAGATGTTCGAGTGTTCAAAATAATATATAAAGACAACAAGAAGTATAAAATATATGAACAAATAGTCAGTGAAACTTCATCTTGCAATGTCAAAATAAAGAAATATGAACCATTTCACTTGCCTCCCCATTTTTGAGGATCCAACCCAAAAGCTTCTAATGCACGCTTCTGACATAACGTCTCAGCCATGTCAATGTACCTAATCAGAAAAAACCTCAAACATTAAATAACGTAGGTACATTTCTCTAACAAAGCAAGGTAGCCACACGAAACGAACAACGATTCCAGATATGGAAATGGAACAACAACAACATGAAGTTGATTGATCCGATTATTCACATACTCATTTCCTCCATAATATCTAGCCCCCGGGTACCCTTCACTGTATTTATTGGTCATAACCGAACCAACCGCTTGCATCACCGACACCGACGTGAAATTCTCTGAAGGAATGAGTTCCAATCCCTACAAAATGACATGAATATCCCCAATCATTACCTAGCAGTGTAAAATCAATTAAGAAGCTAACAAGATTATTTTACCTTCCATTGCCTTGCTTTCTCAAGTTCGATGATGTCAGCAATTTCCGGATCGATTTCCTCTAACGGAGCATTCAATTGCTTTATCCACTGAGATTATTATTATTATTACTACTACTACTACTACTATCAATTAACAAGAACAATAGGAGATCCAGTTAAACCGAGATCTCAAGAGAAAATGATGGCTTACATTGGCGCGAGCTGTGTCTTCGTCGGACAGAGCTTTATGAGGCAAAGAAGACTGTCGAAAATCAAATCGAAATGAATCAGATTGAAAGAAAAAGAGATGAGTCTTGCTGAATTAAGCCATGGCGCGAAACAAAACAATAGATACCATGTTGTAATAGAGAGAACCGCCATTGAGGTAAGGTTTGATTGGGTTCCTGAGGGAGGAAGAGAGCCTGCGAAGAGCAATGGCCATTGCTATAATTGTTATGTTTTTCTATTAGAGGACGCTCTGTCACCGCTGCTAGTGTTGCGATTTCTATTTCAATTCTATTAGAGACGATTTTCTTTTTCTTTTTAATTTTTTTTTTTTTTTTTGGGTTGGTGAGAGTGCGGTTGGTGATGACTGATGACTTAGAATCTGTTTTATTTTTTAATGTAGGAAAAATACAAACAATGCTGGGAGGGGTCGTCCTCCCAGATCTACGAATCTCTGTGGCTTAAGCATTTCGCTGGGAGTTCAAATAACCTGCCATTTAAAATACTGACCGACGTGTTGTTCCCATGTGATTTTGCATGTCGTTTTAGAAGGCAGACCTTGATTCATCCTTGGCTTCATTTCCAAAATTATCTGCTACTTAGCTGTTAAAAATTATTCAATATATTAAAAAGACTGATGCCCCTCTCACTATTTATCTACATATAAATTATTGTAAATTAGAGCAATATAATAATAAAGTTATCCTTATAAAAAAAACTTCTTAAACATATAATGAGAAAGAAATTGTCTTTTTCATATAATGTATTTGATATTAAAAAATTATTTAGAAATAAAATGATCAGTTTGGATTTTATTGGGACATGGTAAGGTTGTCAAGCTCCATGCATTGAGGCATAACAAGATTGTTAGCCTCAGGCGCTGGGGCATGGCATGACTGCCAAACACTTGGCACTGGGGTCAGACATGATTGTCATACCATAGGCACCTGGGTCAGGTAGAACAGCCAGATCTCAGGCGCTCAGGTCAGATATGACAGCCAAACCCAAGGCTCTTGGTCCAGCGCTCGGACCTGAAGCTCTTGGATCGGGCTTTGCAATCAACCCAAGACTCTGGGACCTGACATTATAGCCAGACTCAAATCCAAGGTTTTTGGGTCTAACATGTTGCAGCCAAATCCAGACACAAGATTCTTAGGTCTCGCTTTGCAGATAGACCCAATACTTTTGGATCTTAGTTTTTTTATATATATATTTTGTGCTAAAAAAATTGACTTGAGTTATAACACAGATCACCTAACTAGTTAAAATTAAAATAAGTCAAATTGTTCACATATTCAATATTATTTCTTAAAAATTAACTTAATTTATTAATAAGGTTTCGGCTCAAGAGAAATTCATGAATTTGTTTATTTAGAAATATTTTTACTTTAAATCAAGATTTTATCACAAAACTTAGAGTTAAAATTTTAGTATAATAAAAAAATTTTAAATTTTTTTTTACTTATAAATACAATATTTCGCTATCTTAAAAAAATAAATTTTAAGTTATTTTTACCAAATATATTTTTACTTAATAAAATTAGTTTAACTCCTTCTATCTTAAAACATTTATTAAAAAAACTAACTTTAAAATTATGACTTGAAGTTAAAAGTTATAATTTAAAGTCATACAGAATAAACTTTTAAGGGGTGCATGCGCGTGTAGTTTAGCTGAATGAGTTCATTTAAATATATTTTTAAAACTTACTATATATGTAAATGAGCATAACTCAATATCTTATTATTAATCTTATGTTGATGAGTAAAATCACTAAAGAGCTATGTTTATAAACAAGTTAATTTAATTACATATAGCTAAATAATTAGTTCATATAACGTGCTAGAAGTTTCACACTAAATTATTTATTTTTACGTGTTACTAGCTTCATATTTATTTTTTTTCTTGATGAATTAATAGTTGAAAATCTATCAAACAGAAAGAAATAATAAAAAATCTAATTCGAGAAAAACAAGTCAAATGAAATTAATGTATACGTTCCGTCCCGTTTTTTAGTGGATAAATAGTTGAAAATCTAATTAATAGACAAGCAAAATATTGTGGGGAAGAGAGTAGTTATTATCTACGTAAAAGTGCCATATTATTATTAGGACCGTTACGCAGACAATTAGCTTCCTAAACATTTATCAAAGACTAATTCCTTGCTTATCAAACTAACTTCTTATCTAATTACCGTCCAGGTGGCAGCTCTCCCTACCGGACGGTTTTTAGCTAACGTCCTGCCTAAAACCAAGTCTAGCATTCCTGGTTTAGAGAACAGAGAGCTCTCTTTGAATGACAATTACCTTACAAAAAACAGTCAAGGATATGAATGAAGTAATGAACTAAGGTGAGTGGGGTCGTCTCAGCTAGAAATAGTTCTAATGGCTTTTCAATGGATTATAATAATTGACAATATACTTCCCACGATTATAATAGTTGATCCAGAATACTCAACTAATGACTTAATTACAAGTTTAATATGACCTAGCAATTTCATTTAACAGTAAAGTTATATTCATAAAATTGAATTCTAAGTAAAAGCATGTTTTAATGACTTATTTATAACGTGTTTTATTATTAATGAATTATTAATACTTTTTAAAATTATTTTAAGTTGTTTCATTACATATATATATATATATATATATATATTAAGATGAAATTTTTTTATTATTATTAATGTGGGTGTTCGGGTCAGATTATATGCACCTCAACTAATCTCATGGGTTCTAAAGTTAACAACCATGTAAGTTTCTGGTGGTTTTGAGAGAACTCGAACTTGTGACCATTATGAAGTAAACTCAAGACTTGATCAGTTGAGTTACCTCTCAAGATTAGAGAGATAAAATTCTTGTTTAAGCTAATAGTATATACATTGCTTTAGTTGCTAAGATGTGGTTGATTCACCCCTTTTTTTTTCTCTCTCTGGACATGTAGAGGATTAAAGTAGAGGTATTAATGAGTTTTAAGTTATGGAATTTAGATTTGATAATTTAAGTTGGCAGCCGAGTTAGAGAATTTATGTTTAAAGAATGAGATGTTTTAACTTGTTATTGAACTTTAATTATTAATAATTTTGAAGATATGTAGTAAGATTTTTTTAGTATTTTTTTTTTTTTAATGTTTAAGATTTGATGTTGTTAGGTAATTATCTATGAAATGTGGATATTTAAGATCTTTTAATTTAGTATTTGTAGTTTTTGATGAATTTTAGCCAGCAATTATGTTCATGCTCCTAACACCAACGTGATTAGTAATTGTTACGTACTGACAGAAGAGAATAATTTAAAAGTAGAAGAGGTGAAAAAGAAATAAATTCTCTTAATGGACAAAGAAAGCTCCGTTTATACAACCTAACAACTAAAGCAATTAAAAGTTACAAAAAAATTAAAAAATATATATTGAAATTGCTAAACCACTAGATAGAGTTGAGTTGAGTTGAGTGAACGATTCCTCCAGGGGCAAGGGCAGGGGCTTTAAAAGTAAATGCATAGCACGCCAATTCTGTTAGAAACAGAACCTGACGTGCCAAAACAAACTCCGCCCTTCCCTGGATCCGCTCCAGATAGAAAACTACCTCTCCCTCTCACTCTCGGATACCTTCGCCTACCAATGGGTTCTCTTGAAATAGAAGGAAAACCCCAAAACCCGAACATGAACGAAAATATTGAAGAAGACGACGGCGTGTCTCCCATTGAGGAGGTCCGTCTAACTGTCCCAACACGCGACGATCATACCCTTCCAGTATGGACCTTTCGGATGTGGTTCCTTGGAATAGCCTCATGCATTATTCTATCTTTTCTGAACACTTTCTTTTCCTACCGGACCGAACCTCTCACAATATCTATGATATCGGTACAGGTTGTGACTCTCCCTATTGGTCGCTTCATGGCCAAAACCTTGCCTACTACCAAGTTCAGGGTTCCTGGATTTGGTGGTCGCGAGTTTTCGCTTAATGCTGGGCCTTTTAATGTTAAAGAGCATGTGCTTATTTCCATTTTTGCTAATGTGGGGAGCTCAACTGCCTATGCCGTTGGTATTATCGATATAATTATGGCTTTCTATAAAAGGAAGATATCGTTTTTGGCTAGTTGGATTCTTGTTTTAACTACTCAGGTAAATATTTATTTATTATTTTATTTTTGTGTATGGTTGTGGCTGAGATGTGTTGTTTTTGCAATGTGAATGATATGAAGATGCTGGGGTATGGATGGGCTGGGATCATGAGGAAGTATGTAGTGGATCCAGCAGAGATGTGGTGGCCGCTTAGTCTTATGCAAGTTTCTCTCTTCAGGTAATATGTCCTGGTGATCATTTTTTTCTTTAGGAATTATCAAGGGTGAGATTAGGAACATGATTGCCCATGTTTGCCTTCTCTACTTTAGAGAATTCCATTATTTAATGTGGGGGTGGCTAAATGAGCCTTTTCTATATTATTTATCATCAATCAGGACCACGACAATGGCAATGAAAAAGAAAAGGAAACTAACGAGTGCCCTGCTTTCAAATCCAAGCTGACAGGAGGAAAATTGAATCCCTCTTTTCTTTTCTTTTTTTGGCTGTATAAAAAAATGTATAAGCTCGTTACAATGTAGAGAGAAAAAAATATGTAAGCTCATCACAATGGAATTGTTCTCTGAACTTACAAAATTTAGCATTGTTCTGGTATCACTGTATAGCACTTCTGTTAACATTAAAGCTGAAAAAGGAGCAATTAACCATCGATACTAGTTGTTCATGCTCTGCCTCTTTAAGCTCCTCAATTTCAATTCTTGAAACAGTATTAAATCTTAGTCATTATTGCCTATTGCTATTACCTTACATTTTGCAGGGCTCTGCATGAGAAAGATAACAGCCGCATGTCACGAGGGAAATTCTTCTTGATCGCTCTAATCTGTAGCTTCTCATGGTATGTGTTTCCTGGTTACCTTTTCCCGGCTATTGGAACTATTTCGTGGGTGTGCTGGGCATTCCCTAAGTCAGTGACAGCCCAGCAGCTTGGCTCAGGAATGAGAGGACTTGGTATTGGAGCTTTCGGGCTTGACTGGTCTGTCATAGCCTCGTTCATTGGCAGCCCACTTATCACCCCGTTCTTTGCCGCTGTCAATGTCCTTGTGGGATATGCTGCATTTATGTACGTAATACTGCCAATAGCATACTGGCGTTTTAATATCTACAATGCAAAGACGTTTCCAATTTTCTCCTCACATTTATTTGACAATGAAGGACACGTGTATAACGTATCTGCCATAGTTGACAACAACTTTGAGCTAGATGTGGCCGCATTTCAGAGGCAAGGAAACATAAATTTGAGTGTGTTCTTTTCGCTGACGTATGGGATTGGTTTTGCTGCCATTATGTCCACCCTCACGCATGTGCTCGTGTTTAATGGAAAGTAAGTAAAGGATTTAGTGCTTTGATTAGGGTTCCGAGAATTGCAGTCCTTATATATTTACTGGGATATGATTTGATTGACTATTCCGATAGGGAAATATGGCAACAGTTTCGAGCTTCATACAAGGGAAAGATGGATGTTCACACAAGATTAATGAAGAGGTATGAGGACATTCCTGGCTGGTGGTTCCACCTGACGCTAGTGCTGTCTTTTTTACTTTCTCTCGTACTGTGCATTGTAATGAAAGACCAAGTCCAAATGCCGTGGTGGGCGCTCATCTTTGCGTCAGGCCTTGCTTTGATTTTTACGCTTCCAGTTAGTGTCATAACTGCCACAACAAATCAGGTACTCATCTTTACTCTTTTAATAAATACCCATTTCTTCTCAGGATAATTGCATTATTAAGATACCAATTTTACATTTTTCCTGCATGCTTCTAAATTCAAATATGAAGGCAATTTAATTTCGTGCTGTTTACTCATTTGATAACAAACATCATTGCTGTTATTCCCCTTCTATTGCCAGACACCAGGGTTAAACATCATCACAGAGTACATTATGGGTCTAATTTACCCTGGTAGACCAATAGCCAACGTCTGCTTCAAAACCTATGGGTATATAAGCATGACTCAAGCTGTTTCCTTTCTCAGCGATTTCAAGCTAGGTCACTACATGAAGATTCCACCAAGATCTATGTTTGTAGTGCAGGTATCTCTTATGCTTGACTGTTTATAGGTTGACTTATCGTATTTTTCCAAATAGTATCTTGTCTTGACTCTTTCATGTATGCCTGTTCGCTGCTTCTATAAAGTGCATAGGTACTCTAATAAATGGAACACTGAACACTGCAGTGGCATGGTGGCTGCTGACTGGCATTGAGAACATATGCCAGGACGAGCTACTCCCTCCAAACAGTCCATGGACATGTCCTGGTGATCGAGTTTTCTATGATGCATCTGTCATTTGGGGTTTGATTGGACCTGCTCGAATCTTTGGTCGACTTGGAAACTACACAGCACTCAATTGGTTCTTCCTTGGAGGAGTGCTAGTACCTGTTCTCGTATGGGGGCTACACAGACTTTTCCCCAAGCAGAAATGGATTAAATTAATTAATCTTCCTGTACTTTTGGGATCAACAGCTGCAATGCCACCAGCTACAACAGTAAACTTCAATTGCTGGATTGTGGTTGCAATAACTTTCAACTACTTCATCTTTAAGTTCCACAAGGTTTGGTGGCAGAGGTACAACTATGTTCTTTCTGCTGCCTTGGATGCTGGTTTGGCTTTCATGGGAGTTCTTCTGTACTTCAGTCTGACAATGAAGGAGATCAGCCTAAACTGGTGGGGTGCTGCTGGCGAGCACTGTCCCCTTGCTAACTGCCCAACTGCCAAAGGTGTTATTGTTGATGGGTGTCCTGTTTATTAGTTCAGTTAAGTTGTTACTCCAAGCTGCTTCGTTTGAGAGTTCAAGGAAAAAAAAAGGGCGAATAAAGTTTTTCAGGATTGGAAGTGTCGGCCATGTTTAAGAAAATCTTGGTCATGGATTGACAAACTTAGGAGGGTTCACCAATTGTACTTATGCTAAGGTGAACGCTTATTGAGCATGTTGACTTCTTAGATTTATTAGAGATTAGCAAATCAATTTTATTTTTTTTTGGTTCTTCGCTTCTATCCTCCTTGCCAGGCATTGCATAAGCTAGCTGGATAGTTGAAGATTTTGTATCAAACTGCAGCCAGGCGGACAGACGGATACATGAATCCACCTTTTACAAGTTCCTTCTAAAATCTCAATTTAGGCCAAGCAGCCCAACGACTAATTAACGGGTCCGAGGTAGACTTTGCATAGGAGAACAGTCGGGATTCCTCTCCTTCTTGGTCTTTACAGGATCAATTTGGAGAGGACGGGCCCATCCCAGAGTTCGAATTCAACTTCAGCCATTAACCTAAGCTTAGTCTGGGAAGAACATTTCCATTACCGATTTGAATATGAAAGCCAGAACTGATGTCTATTTATCCCGACAGCTTACAAAAATAAATGGACATCTCTGAACGAAACTTCCACACAAAATAAATCAATATCATCACTTTTTTTAGCATGAAAAAGCAATAACTTTGAATGCAGAGATGAGTCCAAAAACTTGAAGGCATATTCGTTAATTGGCATCATCTCCGTTTTCTTCAAATATCAAAAATCTGTATCCAGTCCATGTACTATGTTATTTCAATGCAGACGGATACTCTAATGAAATATGAAATATGAAGGTTAGTTGTATAATGCTATTTTCTTTACTGAATAAAAAGGAGTTTAAAGCATCGTTTAAGAAGAATTAGGCTTATTCAGCATAATACCAGTACACCAACTTTCTCGGAGGAAATTCTGTCAACCAGCGCTCTGTCTTTTATCTTCTTCAAGTGATCTTGATGGAGGTGGAGCAAACCTTGAAGAGAACCTGGGATATTCATCATCCTCGATATCATCATTGTCCCAGCTACCATCGTCAAAATTTTGAGCATAGCTTAAGGGGGAGTACCTAAAACGTCCTCCAGCTGGGACTTTTGGATTTCTATTGTTTCTCGTGAGAGTTGCTGTTATATTGCAACCTATAGCACTTCTCTTCTGTCCTGGAGACGTTGTGGTGTTGCTGGTTATTCTTCTTTTAGTCCATGGAAACTTCAGGTACTTGAGACGACCCCAACATGACAGCGGCCCTTCTTCTTCTATATTTCTAGGAGACAAAGTTCTCTCCATCAGTGCAGCTTTTCTTCCTTCGAAACGACGATGAAATTAATACTATTCTTTTTGAACGATTGTGGGCTCTGTTCTTTTGTGTGTCCGTGTCCTCCCCTCTCTCCACTTTTTTTTATAGGGATTTTGTGTGTGTGGTGGAGAAGATTTCACAAGATCATGTGAACAAGTTTCCTTTTGTTTTTAAGGGAAAAAGAGGAAGCAATAGCATAAAGAAGGGAAGGTTTGATGTTGGAGGATCAAGAAACGATCTGTCAATATGACTTGATTTCTAGTTATAAATTTCTGAGAACCTGTGCAGGAAGAAGCTATATATAGCATGGGCAAAAATTTGTAGGACGAATTAAATGAAATCTACCAGCTTATATATTGCAAGTTATAATTGGCAGTTATTCCTGACAATTTCCCTACCTACTGCTCTCTGCTTAAACTTGTGAGCCGTAATTCTCTGAAGATTTATATTTTCAACAGGGAATCGTATCATGACATGCCCTAGCCAGGGCTACTTGAAGAGTATCTAGTGCTGATCTGATCATGTCACAGTTAAGAACTTGATTCATTGAAACGAATCAAGGGATTGACTGATCATGATTATTAAAGTGATGTTTTGTATCGGGAACTGTTTTTTTAAATTTTTTTAAATTTTTTAAATATATTAATATCAAAATAAATTTTAAAAAATAAAAAGTATTATTTTACTATATTTTCAAATGAAAAAGAATTTAGAGTATAACTTAGAATTTTAAGAATTTAGAGTTTGTTTGGTATGATTTATAAGAAACTAATTTTAACTTTGAATTATAATTTAAAAGTTGTTTTCATAAATAACTTATGTCAAAAATAGGTTAAAATGACTTCAATTATAGAAATATATTTTGTAAAAATGGATCAAATCAACTCTCTGAGAACAAAAATAGATAATATGAGTTGGAATCCAAAAATTAAGTTCTAATCTTAACTCGATTTTCTTATAAACTTTTGATTTAAGTCTGGTCAGAAATATCTTATGACTTTTTTGTGGTAAAAAAAATAAAGTTATACCAAACATTAAATTCTAATTTATTTTATAACAATCTTTTGGCTTCGAGTCAGAAGTTTTTTCTAATGATTTTTTTAATCGAAAGTTAAAAATGGTTGATGTTTTTCTACCTATTCCGCAAGAATGTTACGTACGATTACTTTTTGTTTTTGGAACTGTGTTTGTGCAGGCCACGAGAATGTTCGATGGAGCAGGAATATCGGAAGCTTATGTAAAGAAATATTCGGGATGCATTACTGAAATCACTTGCCCTAACAATTCTGCTCCTTTCAATTCTTGTTATTATCTTGCTTCTTTTTTTTTTTAATTTTTCTGGTGATTATCTTTATATGTGGGATTCAGACGGCATATACAACTACAGCACACATCAGGCTCGTCCTCTTACCAGGCACCTGTCCTACCACCCACCATTGGTCCCTCTCCACTTTGTTTTAGTTTTTAAAAATCTCTTTTTCCCCTTTCCATCCTGCTGAAGGACCACTTTATTCCATACTTTATCATGATGGCTCTGGTTGTTCTTGAGCGTACCAGGAATGTCCAGAATCATAAGATGTGCGAGTAACCTTATGGAAAGAGTGCCAGAAGCTGTTTGAAGTCAAATGCACTGTTGCTGAATACTTGCAAACAGCAAGGCGATAAGAATGGGCAAAAATTCCCAACCATCTTCAATGGCCACGGAGAGCACCAACGAAAGGCAAATATCTAATTCCCCGTTGCATAATGACTTTACCTTTGCAAACAATGTCAATGTTTCGGGAAGCGTATGGTCCAAAGATTTTTCATGCTCGAATGTTTCAAAAGGAAGTAACATTACGGTTTTACAGGAGAGGAAAAAACCACAAAATCATGTCAAAATACAAAATGATCATGCCCGCGTATAAATAAACAGATTATAAGAATTAAGCAGCAGGAGATTTGTCAGTATAACTCTATATGAAAGCTGATGGCAGCATGATCAGTTTGAACAATCATGCAAGCCCATTGTTCAACTTCAATCGTGATGCATTCATAATCACCAAAATCTCAGTTTTTTCTGGAACTTTTTTTTCCAGAGCTCATCACTCCTCTATCTCCAAACAAAAGGAGAGAGACGCATCTCACAAGTTAATACTATGAAAAACACCATCATATTAATAAAAGATTTCAAGTGCAAGCTGAAGAAGAGAGCAAGCTCGAATAAGTATTACTTGCAGCTCAAACAAGGATAGACTGATAAATTCATCAGAATCATGGAGCACACCCAAGACCAAATGAACTGAGGGACAAGGGCTACACAGACTAACAAAACTGAACTTGAATTTGCTTTTTGCGAATTGAAAATTCAAGCTAGAGATGAGCTCCTGAAAATAATTAACTGAGAAAGAGCGAGGCTCATGAAATCAAGGTAACATTAGAGACCAGTAATCCAGTGCAACAGATGACACAAATTGCAAGCTACAGCCTGACTACCACCTGTTCTGCTGAGCTTTTCTTGACAACTCCTCTTGAGCACAGCTCGTTTAACAACTCCAAAGCCTCCTTAGCTAAACCTTCATTAGCTATGCCTTCAATGAGAATGGTGTATGAAACTTCAGTGGGTTTACATCCCTTAGATATCATATAAGCCAGGAAGTCAATTGCACGATCAGTCTGTTGAGCCTTGCAAAGTCCAAACATGATAGAGTTGTAGGTGAAAGCATTGGGTTTGACCCCAAATCCTTCCACATCATGAAAAAACTTGATTGCTTCTTCAACCTTTCCTTCTCTACTAAGCCCAGCAATAAGTGAGGAATAAGTGATGACATCAGGCTTCAAACCCTTTCCACGCATCTCATGCAGTAGTTCTACAGCTTGATCTGTTTTCCCCACCTTTGAGAGCCCATCAATCACAGTATTGTAGGTGATTAAAACAGGTGAGCACCCTTTACTACTCAGCTGATTAAGTAGCTCAACTGCAGCATCAACCTTCCCATCTTTACATAAAGCTGTGAGCATAGTATTATAGGTCACAATATCAGGATAACAGCCTCTAGACACCATTATCTCCAAATACTGAATTGCCCTGTCCATCTTCTTTTCTTTGCAAAAGCCATGGAGCAATGGATTGTAGCTCAAGGAATTTGGAGTGCATCCATGTGTTGGCATCTTCTCCAATATGTCAATTGCTCGACCTAGTAAACCCTTACGGCACAAGAAATTAATTAAGATATTGAAAGTAACAACACTGGGAGAACAACCTTTACGAACCATTTCAGTCAGTAGTTTCTCTGCATCCATCCACCTGCCTGTGCTACACATGCTACGCAAAATAATATTATGAGTAATGACATTAGGCTGGGATCCATATGATGGCATGCTGTTTAAGAACTTGATAGCTTCGTCCAATCTCCCTTCCTTGCACATCCCATTGATAAGAACATTATATGTAACCACATCCGGTTTGCATCCTCTGCTTCGCATCTCATCTAAGAGCTTCATGGCCTGTCCAACCCCACTTTCTGCACAAGTTGCCTCAATCAGTATAGTGTATGTAATCACATCTGGATAACACTCCTTTTCCAGCTGTCGATCAAGAACTTCCATTGCTTGCTTCAACTTCCCACTATCACACAAGGTACGCAAGATCGTGTTATATGTAACAACATCTGCGGCAACACTCATCCGGTCCAAAACCCTTAAAGCATTATCAATCTCTCCCGCCTTGCAATACCCACTAATCAATACATTATAAGTTATAACATCTGGAACCGCTCCAGAATCCTCTATTATCTCCATGATCCGAGTCGCCTTCCTAGTCTTTCCAATCTTACAAAATCCTCGAATTAGGCTCGTGGAAGCAATTATATCCGGAATCTCCCCACGATAGACCATGTTTTCAAGAAACCTAAAACCCTCTTCTAATTCCCCATTTCTGACCAATTTACGAAGATGATTATTGCTCTCAAATTCCTCAATAGAACTCGAAGAAACGTGTCCATTTCCCATATGCCCGTTTAGAGGCTTGTCGAGATTTTCCAATTTACCATTGGAACGAAAAGTTTCGACTCCCGAAACGGCAAAAACCCTACTCTTCCTTAACTTTCTAAACCCCACATGGACTTTCCTGCTTGAACCATCATTACCCCTAATTCTAGCTCCAGCGAAGCTACTTCTTCTAGTGGTGTATCTATTGAAGTACTGAAATGAGCGAAGCCCTTCATGGGTATGACTTGTAGGTACTATCAAATCCATAACCTGAACTACTAGTATAGAACAACCAATAAAACTCAAAAACTCATGCTACGAACAAAACAAGTTCGAGAACCCAGATGAAAATGAACTTTATACGGTGCTTTCAAAGGTTGAGGCAAATTTGGAATGAGACGATAAGGAGCTTACCGCGAGAGTTACAATGTTTTTGGTGAGAAGGTTTTGTGTCCGCCGCTTCTTGCTGCTTATCCAGTTTGTGTCTGCTTCTGGGTTCCGCATGCGAATATGTGTGTGAAAGATGGAAAATGTTTTTCGTCGGCTAATTAGGCCTGGAATTTATTTAGGTGGATTGGGATAAAAGAAAAGGGTTTCCGGATTTTCAAGGGTCCAATGAAAAAGGATGGCAGGCCTGCGGGTTACAGCCCGTCAATTTAACGTGTTTATCTTCTTCGGTTTAACGGCATTTCTCCTAGTCCATGAGGAATTGCATCTTCGGCACATGTAACCCAATGATTCGGGTCCTCAATGTTTTGGTTCGGAGAATCGGCCCTTCCATCCAAATCCGTTAACTTGAAACATCAAATTTGAATTAAAGTAGTTTGTAGGACACTTGTCAATATTTTATTGGTTAATTTTGAGGTGACAATTGATAATTGAGCGAAATGTGCTTGCATACAATAAATTCAAAGCGAGCACATGACAAATAAATATCGGTCCACGTTAATAAATTACATTACAAAGTATTAAAAAATAACATAATTTCATTAATAAGCACTTGAATTACTATTTTTGAAAGACACGTTATATATTCAAAGAAAATCAACACTTGAAAAATAAAAAAAATAATGATAGAAAAAGAAGAAGAAAAATTAATGTTTAAAGCTATAGTTATAAAGAGTAGAACGTAATCCTCACATGAAGTATTAAAAAAAGAGACAGGGATGGGAGATAGAGAGAATAAGCACTTGATTAAACATAAAAGGGTGGATTTTCTTTTCTTTTCTTTTCTTTTATTTTCTAATAACTCGAATTAATAATATTCTTTTATCATTCAATCCAGTCAACACAATTCCACAAAATACACTTGATAAACATCTCAATTACCCATAACACTATTTCTATATCCAGTGGTTTAAAGTCCTAACCATGGTATGATTAACATCTTCTATTAATTTATAAAATTAAATTTTTAACCATTAATTATTCATGTTTATCTTCGTTAATCATCTACATTTTGAACCCTAATATAAAAATCATTATCAATATTTCACCATACACAAAACCTCACAAAATAAGCAATTTAGGCGAATTTGTTACCTTCCTATATAAAGAAAATGAAGGATTAAAAGCTTAGAAAACCCTCCTATTTCACTTTTCTTTCTTAGTGTCGTGACCTCCTAGGAATAATTCTTTTTTGTTCTTCGATTTTACTTGCCCAATCTTCTTCTAACACCCATTGATCAATTAATTTATCTCTTTTTTATGTCTATGGGAAGATTTTTTCAAGGTTTTTATCATAATTTTTCCTTTCTTTCTCTTCCCTCGTTTGGCCGACCAACATGGCCTTAGAAATGTTAATTATTCTATTTATTTTATCAAATTTTCACTTACTACATTATTGGCCCAAGTTCTCGTTCTACCCTCACAAGTTTCCTTTCATTTAATTCAAAATTAACTTATCTAGTCAAATTAATTTTCAACTCCATATTATTATTTATTTTAGAACTTTTATTCGGGGTTCGCAATCTCTCTAATATTTATAACACTTATGCTTATATTAGATTTCACAATTATCAACATCACCTTATTATGAGATCTAAGTCGGCCTAATGTTGACATTTCAAAACAAGTGGGTTTCTATATGTTTCTAGCATTTTCAACTTTGATATCCCTCATAAATTAGACATCTAATGATATTCTCTATGTAAATACCATCTGCATATTGGTTTTAAAATGCATTGCAACTGCATATGAGTTTTAGTTGAACGATGAACCTTGTAATACAGTGAATTCTTAAAATGCCATCGTTTAATTACAACAATATATTCATATTTGTCTATGAATATTTGTTCAATCTCTAATTCATCACCCGATAAGCATGAATGTCTATGACTCATAACCTAGTCATTTGTATCCATATTGGGTATGTCTACTCATAACCTTGAATTCAAGAGTATAAGGGGTCACAAATTAATTTAGTGGCTTAACTATCTCAAAATCCTCATCTTACCTTCTTCCTCAACTCTATCAATGTGATGGTTATCTTCATTCATACTTGATTCAAATTCTTCATAATAATATGAAGCAGTGTTTATACTCAGCCGAGGTTCTATATCAACAATTTATTATGTCAACGTTTGGTTCTTTTCATTGCCACCTAACATAGATGGATCAACTGTCTGTGATATTTATGTGGTTCTTTGAATGTTATTTGAAACCCGAGTCAACTCCATATTATATGACTTTCCTCGTATATGTGTATTATTGAAGTAGAACTCTTGCATATTCATTCCACTAATGCTTGCAAATCCAAATATTGAATTCACACTTCAACCATTATGAATAGGTATACCGACATAACAAGATAGACTAACCCTGATTTGCCTCATCCTCCAAGTAATGTCAACTTTAATTTCCAACATATTCCAACCAAGTCAATCATATAATATTCTAGATAATTAGATAAGAGACATGTCTATTATAGCAATTAAGAACTCAATACTTTCTCTATTATAAGTGTTACTATTGTTGTTGTTAATAATAGTACCACCATATAAGCATAATGTTAAGATATTGCTAGACATTTTGTTAAACACCACAGCAAAACTCAAACCTAAATTATCAATATTGTATGGTTAATCAAGACATGTAATTTATCAACAAAACCTTAGTGATAGTATGATCAATGAAAACCTTTAAATAAAAATATCATAACAAATTTATCAACCCAGTTAATGTATTTCATAGCTAAATAACATATTTTATATCTAACTTAACCAAACCCCTAATTTAACCTAAAAACCTTAACTATAACCTTAATTAACATTCAAAAACAACATAGAATAATTGATTTTCTTTAAAAACAATAGATTTAACAACTCAAATTAATATCTTTTATAGTTAGTTAAAAATCCCTAATTCTAAACCCTAATATTTTTTAAATCAATAATTAACAAAAATTATATCAAATTGATAAAAAGGTAAGTGTGTAACACACGTCTGAGTATTAAATATGAATAGTGGTGGTCACTGGTGGTGGCTATAACAATCGAATCTTGGTGAGAGACCTGCAGGTGGAGAGAAAGACACCTAACTTATGATGGAAAGTGAGGTGGGTGGTCTCACAGTGGATGTAAAGGTATTTTAAGGTTAAGGGAGAGAGAAATAGCTATTGACAATGGTGGGTGTGGGTGATGACTATAGAGAGAGAAAGAAAATAAAGAGCAAAATAGGAGGAAACTGTAGGGGTTTAAAATTGTTTGAAGTATTTTTTTTGGGTTGTGGTATTTTACTATTTTTTTTACTGTAAAAAATCATTATTCACACTCTTGCATTTCACTTTGGACCTACTCGACCATTTTTTCTTTTCATTTTAGTCCTTGAACTTTATTTTTAACTAATTGCATCTTTTAGGGGGCTAAATTAAAGCTTAATTGCTTTAAATTTGTTGAGCAAGGACAAGATTAAAAAGAAATGGAGCAGAAGTGAAAAACACAAGAGAGAAGGAGAGCGGTTTTAAAAATGGCATAAAAAGTTCACTCTAGTCCTCATACTTTTCACATTATAAAGTTCCAGTCCTTTAATTTTTTAAAAACTTAATTTTAGTTCAAAACTTTATTTTTTTAGTCTTTGATTTGAGTGAGGAGAGATAAAGTCTATTTTGGTGTTAATAAGTTTCATATAACGAGGGGAGTTTATCCTAGGTGTTCTTAGCCCTTCAATCTACCTTATATGATAGATTTGATCTCAACATATTTTTATAATTTTGGGTTGATTTTAGTTTTTTTGATGTTTTGTTGAGGTTTTTAGGCCATATATGAGTTTGAAGCCATTTACAGACTTTTTGTTTGAAATTTGGGAAAATACATGTGACATGTCTCCTATGTTTACTTCTTTCAAGAAAATTTATGGTGAATGAAATGTCGTTTGTCCCTTTACCAAATAAAAATATAAGGGCACACGTGCGCGGGCCTGCCTTTTTAAAATTGGTTAAGTTTAACAACACCTAACCTCTCTCTCTCTCTCTCTCTCTCTCTCTCTCTCTCTCTCTCTCTCTCTCTCTCTCTCTCTCTCTCTCTCTCTCTCTCTCTCTCTGATAATATTTTAATATATATTTTTTTGAAATAATTTTTTAATTTATACTTGAATTAATATTTATTTTCTCTGATTTTTTAACTGTTTATTTAATATTTTTTTTAAATTCATGTGCATGACTCACCCGTGCCTTTCCAAAAAAATATATGATAATATGTCCCATAAAACTAGCAAAATTTAAATTTTATGGGCAAAATAAGTCAAACTCAAAATTTTAGCCCCCAAACAAACTTTTTGTAGTTTTTTTTGTTTCATTGGTTTTTTTTTCTTTTTAATTTCATCTTTAAGTGTTGGATTCTTATTGAATTTTTTTATTTTTATTTTATTTTTATTTTTTATAATTTTTTATGATGTTTTTTTAATAAAATAAAATATATTTTTAGTTTTATTTAGTTTACCAATACACTTATTTCTTTTTCCGATTAGAAGGTATTCTTTATGTGTAACTTAATTTTTTTTCTCTTTAATTTTATTAAATCACTTTTTATTATGCATGGTTTTTTTTATTATTGCTTTACTAAATAAAACATTTTTTCTAATAAATAATATTATTAAATACAATCGAATCTATGGCATATATTTTGAGATCAAATATTCATATTTATATCTATCTTTTAACTTTTTATTTTATTATTTGGTTAAATATCATTTTATTTTTATATAAAATGATATTATTGTTTTTTCTAATATGCACAATCTTATATAATATTTTTTTTCTTTGATTTTATTCAATCGATTTCATATGTGTCTATTTCTATTACTTGATTAAATAAAAAATAATTATAATAAACAAAGTCATTAAATAGAAAATAGCAAACGACACAATTCTTAGTTTAAATATTTTGATTTACATTTGTCTCTTGATTCTTTTAATTTTATTTTTAGTTATTATTAATGATTTTTTATTAGCACAAATAACTCTCAATTTATTTAATTAAATATACTTATAAAATTTTTAGTTTATGCTTAGGATTTTTAAAAAAAATATATTGAAAAAACCTGTATTTTATTTTTTAAAAAAACAATATATTCAAACTAGACGGAGATCAGATGAAATAGGTAGTTGCTATATATTTTGATATTCACGTGACAAAAATAAATATGATATACACGAACCTGTTCTTATCTCTTTTAATGGATGACCGGTTTCTCTAGAAGAAAGAAAAAAAGTACTCTTCTTTTCACTTCATCCTTGCAAAACATCTGGACTACGGGGTACAGAGAGTAACCTCACTTTGCTCAAATCATAAAATATCTCATGCCCTTTAGGATATTTTAATGCAAAAAATAAGGTCGAATAATAGAACAAAAGTATACTGGTGGACACGTGTCTGTGACAGGCGGTAGAGTGCCCGATACCTCCAGAAGAAAGAATAGAAACATGAGCCTATAAGATTCGAGTTTTTTAAAAAACTAAATTAGAGGTTAGGATAGCTACGTGTTCTTTTTTTATTAGGTCAGAGAGACACTGTACGACCTAATCCTTCAAGAGACGTACCTGATCATCGTGGCTGATTACAAGCGTGACACGTAATTCGGTTGTTTGCCCAATTATCTTTCGCTTTGGCACTTGAATTGCCGACCTGCGTCAGCTACACGCTTCTCTAAACGGCTTGAAAACAGCGGCTTCCTAGTTAAGGCTCTTGACTGTTTGGCGTTGGCTTGCATTTTTTATCTTTTTTTTCTTTTAATGTTTTTGATCCTACAAATCAAAAATTCATTTTGTTAATCCTATATTCAGAAAGGGAAGCACAATTGGAAAATTTTCAGAGAATCTAGAAATAAAATATGTTTTTAATTTTCTATTTAAAAATATAAATTTCAAGTCTATAATGATTTTTCAACTCTAAAAAATACTTATAATTCAAAATTAGAAAAGAAATTGAAGAAAAAAATATAATTTTTAATCCATTCTTTAACTATTCAAAATATTATGTGAATTCATCATCTTTCAATCTCACTTCCACGTGTATTTGATTATTATATGTTTGATGTGTGATTTTTAAAAAAAGATTTAAAATTAATTTCCCACACTCAAATAATAAAAATAAAAGCAAGTTTTTCATATAAAAAATTGAAAAGGTAGTATATAAAATATATACAATAATGTTCACATTTAATATACATAAGATTTTTATACGCCTTGAATTTCTTTTGTGTAACCGATAAAAAAATATTTAATTTATTAATAGTTTTGAATCAAAACTAATTATAATGTCCTGTAAAAGTACTTAATAAAAACAGCATTTATTTAGTTATTTATATTATTTGTTAATCTTTTATTTAATCATCATATATTATAAAATTATCTCAAATTATTGATTTAAACATCTTATGTAATTTTGCATTCAAGCTAGTTTCTATTAAAACATAAATATTTTTTTTTAAAATTGATTTATCACTTAAATTTCTTATAATTCCAGTTTCATAACACAAGTTTTCAAATTATCAATAAAATAAAATAAAATAAAATAAAATCTATAAACATGCACACCATAATAATGCGCCGAGAAGAAAAGCGGACTGAACTAATGCGCTGGTCACAGTTAAAAAAAAAAGCATTTGTCCCCGAAGCGGAGAAAAGCCAATCTAGGAGCATCCGAACCTTAATATATTTGAATTTGTTTTTATTTTATTTTTATTTTTATTTTTAGAAAAAAAAGAATGTAAATACTAAATAGTACCGGATTATTTGATTACATGATAGATCGGGTGGGGGCATCCCTAATCTGCTCTCCTATTACCTCACATTATAAAATGTTTTCCTATTCCACAGATATTTTCGTCCCCCACAACCCCCCCCCCCCCCATCTCTCTCTCTCTCTCTCTACTAACGTCTCTCTCTACTCGCTCTTCTTCCATACAAATTTTCATGTTTCCTTAAATGAAGCAGATTTCTTAGAATCTCCTTCAAATTTCTCTTTATTGTTTCCCTCCGATTCTCCCACAGATTTTCCTCTAATTTTTTTTTCTTCTGATTTTAACATCTTTCCTCTTCCAATCTAGACTGTTCAGTTGGCTTTTCTAAACTATTTGTAGCCTTTGTAAGCTTTACATTTACGATTAAATGCTGCTTTCTTCAAAGTAAGTTGCCGTTTAAATTATTATTAATTTTGTTCTTATCTGTGATTTTTCAATGTTGCCTTCGGTATATGTTGTATCGGATCAACAAAATGTGTCGATCCGTTTGGTTGATGAGAAACTCCAAGAAATATAAACAAAAGACCTAAACTATTGATGACACCATTAAGTACATTCGCATTGCAAACCCTAAGTTTGTGTTTTCGTTTCTGATGATATTATATCGGCAGTTAAACGAAAAATTATGATTTTGTTTCATCTTTTTTTCACCATAATCGAGTAGCATTTTGTGTTTTGACTGGTGCATACCCTTTATTTTTATTTATTTTATTTTTTGATATTTTGGAACATTTGCAGAAGATATTTTAGAGTAGCAACGGAGCTGGATGGAAGCGCCTGATGCTTTTCGCTTTTAGGTAAGTACTCAAGAATTATGTTCTTTTTGCCGGTGTTCGTACAGTGTTTAGCAAAGTTCACTTTTGAAGTTTAAACTGTTGTGTTGCTGCTTTAATTTGATTATAGTTTTTATAAATGATTGATTCTGTACCATTGAGATGTATCCATTTAATAGTGTACAAAGTTAATTAATTGGACATGGTTGTTAGCTTCATCGGATGTCTTATCGTTTTACTTTATTTTATGACTTCTAATTTTCTGGATAATCGTTGTGTTTATGAATGTTCCATAAGGTAATATTTGATTCCTTACTATCAAGTTTGTAATGGAAATCACATAAAATACAGTCTTAGACAGTTGTTCCCTTTTGTTTTTCCGTTCTACTAAAATGTTTGAGGTGTTGAGTTAATAGGTTTAAATTATTATATTTAGAGTGCGTAATAATATTTGTTTTTCTTTGTTTGAAAATTAATTAAAATAATATTATTTTATTTTTTAAAATTTATTTTTTATATTAACATATTAAAAATTAATTTTTTAAACTAAAAAACAATCTCTTAAGCAATCAATTTTATAAATGTGGTAAATAGTATAAATCTATTAGTATTTTGGATAAGTACTAGCCAATCTTTTTATTGTGAATTTGTATTGCTTTTTTTATGCTTCCCGTGCCACAAGATATGTTTTTTATTTCCTTTAACTGTTTACTGTATAACTATTTTACCATTTTAAACGTCCCATCTTTCTCAAAAAAAAAAAAAAATTACTATCACACCCTAATAACCAACCTTAAACCAAAATATAATAATAATATGAAAGTGCAAATCAATCTTGTTTTTTATGACGTACTAATTGTGTTCAAGATTACAAGGTGTATAAAATTTTTTATCTTTCATTATCATAGTACACTAGACCAAACGTGAAGACCAAAAACATCTAAAGCTTACCTGGGATGCTCAAAACGAGGAGTTCCGATGCGTGCAAGAGTATAAAATATAGTATAATTGATGCACAATTCACCTTAAAAGTAGTTTATTTTCATCTTTTTGACATTAATGTCGAGTATTTAATTTATTAAAAGTCATGTGAAGTGAATCTTTTTTATGAAGTTCGAAGCAAACTTCAAAGGATTAAGAGCTAGTTGATAGGCTTTAGAGATTGAAGTTGAAGAATTGGACCGATCATTCATGAAATCTTGTAAAACAAGTCTTCTGGATCTTCAATATTTAAATTAGCACAAATATCAAAGGGATGTAGCTTTAAAAACTATGTGTGGTATGTATTAAATGTAGAAGATAAAAGGCAGGAGAATGTTGTTTTATGTGTAGTTTTAGAGTAATGTCTTGTTTGTTTAATGCAAATTATTTTTTTTAAAAAATGAATTCCGGAAAAGTAAATTATTTTTCGATGTTTGGTAGTGTAATGGAAAATAAGTTAGAAAATACTTTTTAATGTTTGGTTATGTCATGGAAAATGAGTTGAAAAATAACTTATTAATGTTTTATTTTTTTCAAGTTTATTAAAATAATGATGAACAAATCTTACAAATTAAAAAGTTGAATGAGAATGAAATTGAAAAAAATTATAATTTCATAAATTATCTCAAATAAAATAAATAATAATCAAAATAATTTTTAGATAATTTAATTGAATAAAAAATAAAAAATATTAACATTTTAATTTGATCAAATCTAAAAAATAAAAAAATTGAAATATGAAGAAATTAAAATAATAATAATTAACATTTTATAAATAATTTCAAATAAAATAAGTAACAATCAAAATAATGATGACCAAATTTGATAGATAAAAAATTCCAATTAAAAAATAATAAGGAAAAAGCAAATAACAATTATAAAAATAAAAACCAAAATTAATATAAAAATTAAATTTCAAGGGATGAAATTGAAAAACAAATATTCAAAACAAAATATATATAGCAATCAAAAGTTTGAGGATCAAATTTGATATAATCAGCAAATAATATGATATTTCTAAATTTTTCACAATTTCCAGAAAGTGTTTTCCGCCTAAAATAAAAGGAAAACACTTTTCTGGAAACCAAGTCAAATTTTTCTGACCGGAAAGTGTTTTCTGTTGACCAACTTTCATAATGGCAAACAAACACAGGAAAGTTTGGAAAGTGGTTTCCCGGAAACCACTTTCCGGGAAACAAACACAACCTAAGAATGAGTTCAAAGACATGACTAGTGATTCGTGGGTCTTTTCATATACCCTTGAATCATGTGAATTTATATGGCGGAAGGGGTACTGAGGGGTAGATTGTGTAATTTGCTTTTTAGAGGTAATCATGCATAATGATTACTATCATTATGGACAATGTGACATTTACGTTAATGGTTTTGGCATAAGCAAGGCATAACGTTGTTTTATGGATCCCATGACAGTAAAAGGATCATGTTAGCATTAAATGCTTAACACTATCTTTACAAAGAGTTGAGAACACGAGTTGACTTGATATCGAATTAGAGAAAATCAAACGAATTACGTTCCTTAAGGCCTAACCCGAACCTATGACATTAACATGGTGGGCTCGAGCAGGCCTGACTTGAATTCACTAAGATAGAGTGTGTTCAGGTTGGTGAGTTCCAAGCCTCATCTTGAGTCCTCAAATGCTCGGATTAGTGAGCATGGCCAAGCCAAATCGAATCCACAAAGATAAAGTGTATTTAGGGACTAGGCTTACCCTTGAGTCATTATGGGCTCGAGTTGGTGGGTTTCCAGGGGGTTAACCTTAGCCCAAACACCTTGAGAGATGGGCTGGAATAAGTTGAGCTCGAATAAAATTGGTTTTTAGGTTCGGGCTTTTCAAGCCAATACCCATCCCTTTTTTTACAAGGATTTAAGGTTCTAAGTAATATAACAGGATGTTATGGTTATTTTTTAGAAGGTTCTTTGTTTTTTATCAACCTATCAAATTTTCTGAAGCTTAATTTTCTTTTGTTTTAACTTCAATTTTATTAATATTTTAGCTATTATACCACCACAATTACTATTTTTTAATGTCATCTCTTCTCTCCATAAATCAATAATCAAACTATATTTTGATGGTTTGGGTCATAGTTATGGGCTTTTATGATGAACTAGGATAAGAGTCAACCAATTAAACCTCTTCTTTTCAGTGACTTCTTGAAGATTTAGAAGTGATATAACACTTCAATCCTTGTTGATTAAGGCCTAATTCAGGTGGGGAATATATGTCTTATGAATTTCATGAGTTTCTTAACCAAAAAACATTGTCTCCCGGCATTCTTGTCCTTATACACCTTAATAAAATGGTGTTGTTAAACATAAAATTCATCATCTACTAGATGTTACCTGTACATGTAATTCTTGAATCTTATGTTCTTCCTAAATTTTAGGTTGAAACTTTATCCACGACAGTCCATCTAATTTATAAATTACCCTCTAGTATTTTTAAATTTGACTTCTTATTATCGTTTTTATTAGCAACATCCTTGTTATCTTGACATAGATACCTTTGGTTGTGTTTGTTTTGTTCATTTCCCTTCTCATAAAAGCAATAAATTGTCTGCCCAATCTATTAGATGTGCTTTTATAGGTTACATTATTTTCCACAAAGGTTATGTTTGCTATGATTCATGCTTTAATAGATTTTGATTATCTCGTCATATTGTTTTCTTTCAAAATCAATATTTATTTCCCACTCATGTTGCATTTGTGCATGGGATACTTGTTTTTCCATGCTTTGATGACTTGTTTTCTACTCCTAACGATTCATGCCCGAATTTGTGTATGAACGATGATGCCTAATTTTGCCTTTTCCTGATCCTGACTCATCATTTGAGCTTGTTTAGACAATGCTTTCCGTGATTGAACTGGATTCTAGCCTTATTCCTTGTCATTCTCGCGTCCTTCTAATCAGTATTGATTATCTCCTATATCCTTTCATGCTACTTTTTCATCCATTCCAATTCCTACATATTATTATGAGGCAATTAAGCATAAATGCTAGCAAGATACCATGGTCAATGAGCTTCACGCTTTTAAGGACAATAATACCTGGGAAGTTGTTCCTTGCCCAACGACTACTAAAGCTACTGGTTGTAAGTGGGTTTACTCGATCAAACTTTGTTTTGATGGGACTTTGGATTGATATAAAGCACGATTAGTTGCTTACAAACTTGAGTATGGGGTGAACTATAAGAAGACTTTTTCTCAAGTTGTTAAGATAACTATCGTACGAAATATTATTTCGATTGCTACTTCACAATGTTGGTCGCTTCATCAAATGGATGTCAAAAACACCTTTCTTATGGTGATCTTAAAAAGGAAGTTTATATGACACTACCTTTTGGTTTCCTCTCCAACTCTTCCTCGGATATTTGTAAGTTGAAGCGCTTTTTATATGAACTGAAACAGGCTTCTCGAGCATGGTTTGATAAATTTCAAGCCACCTTGCTTTAGTTTTCTTTTCAGCAAAGCAAGTATGACTCTACCTTATTTATTTACAAGACATCTACGAGTATTGTTTTTCTCTTTGTCTATATTGATGATATTGTTGTTATTGGAACAAACTCTATCTTTGAGAACCCGACTATAGCAATATCTTTAGGCCTCGTTTCACATGAAGGATCTTAGTCTGCTTACATACTACTTGAGGTTAAAGGTATCCCTTCATTATATTCCTGAATCAACATTAATATATGCGGGATTTGATTACTTTGGCAGGTCTTCAGGATATTTCCTCTGTGGATACTCCTTTGGAGGTTAACGTTAAATATCATCATGAGGAAAACAACCTCTTTTGTGATCCTACCATGTTTCGACAACTCGTTGGGAGCCTGAATTATTTGGCAATCACACAACCTGATATCTCTTTTACGATTCAGCAGGTTAGTTAGTTTATGTAATTTCCATGTCATCTACATCTAATTGTTGTTTGTCGTATCATTTGATATCTCAGAGGCTCACCTAGTCGTGGGTTATTCTTTCCTGTTGGTACTTCTCTTCGTCTTGCATCATTTAGTGATCCTGATGACTACTTGATCTCTTAAAAGAGTAAGAAGTAGGCACGCATATCCAAATCCCTTATAGAACCCGAATATCGTGTTATGTTTGTTGCTTGTTCTAAAAGGTTTGCTAGCTGAGTTTGGCTTCTCTCAGCACAACCCCTCCAATTCATGGAGACAAAATAAGTGTCATTTAGATTGTGGCCAATCATGTTTTTCACTAGCGTATGAAGCATAATGAAGTGGACTCATTCTATTCGAGAAGCTGTAGATACCCGAATCATCACTCTTTCGCATGTTTCCACTAATCTTCAACTTGCTGATATATTTACCAAGGTTATAACCCGACAATGTCATCAATTTTTGGTTGGCAAATTGATACTTCTTGATCAACCAACATCAATTTGAGAGGCAAATCCAGTTGGATATGGGTTAGCATTATTTAAGACCACTTTAATTATAGAATTCTAATTGTAAACTAATTATATGTACATCTGGTACTATTTGGTTCTATTGAGAAGCATTCAGACAAAACTCATTGTTTCTATCATTTAATAGCAGATTACTTTGTTTGCTTTGGGCTATTTAAGCTCGTTTCATGAAGAACTATATTTATTATTAAGTTTTGTGTTATTTTTATTATTTTGGTCTTGTTTTAGTTTTAGTTTAAACTTTTACTATAATTTTGGTTCATGACACCCATTAGTAATTGTTTGGGGTTTAATAAGTGTTATAGGCTTTAGTTTTTGTTAGGATTTGGTTTGAGCCTTGGATCTATAGTCCATTAGTGTTATTTAGAAAGAGATATTATCTTTTATGCAAGATTCAACAACCATGATGTTTTGAATAAACTTGTGCTTTGCGTAATGCAACACTTCTCTTTATTGTGAGAAAAAACAAATTTGACTTATCAAGGTATACCTGACCTTGGTGTTTTCACATACTTTGGGTTCTTGATTATTTATAATCAACAGATCCAAGTTTAATTTTTAATACCTTTAGTTTTTAGATACAAAGTTATCTCTCAGTCAAGGTTTCTATCCAAACCTAAATTTCAACTTTCTTTGGTTGTTTATCTACTTCGACAATCAAGAGAAATATGGGATGAAAATTAATCTTTATTGCCTAAAAAACCAAAGTTTATTAATTGAGATAAGACAACAAAGTTAGGATGACCCAGACGTCCATATTTCACTTTTATGGTTTATAATAGTACATGCAATAAAAATAATTGGAGGAATGGAAAAGTATAGAAAAAACAATCATCCAACTTTAGGCCCCTTTACGAGTATCTTCTCTGACACTTGATCCTGCACATGACAATCATAACGAGAAAAAAAAACATCAGTCATCATCAACCAACTGGCCTACTGATATAAGACTGGTGGAAAGTTTAGGAGATATAAATCTCTAACAGAGGAATTAACATCTCCAACATCATGAATTAATAGCTGACTATCATTAGAAATCATAATTTATGTAAATGGTTAAATATTGTGAAAAGCTAGCAAAACTAGTCATATGATTAGATGCATCAGAATCAACAAGCCAAGATTTTAATGGTAGGAAACTATTACCTTGAAGTCCCAATGTTGAAAACGCAGAAATAATTATCTGCTGGACTATCTCAAGAGTACGGACAGATGAATCACCAACATTGAAAGATGATGAACCAACTGTAGCCTAATAGGCATTAGCCTAGTGATTTCGAGGACAGGAAGGACATTCTCTGATAATAAGTCATGGCTTATTACAATAATTACCATACATTTTCACATAATGGGTAGCAATTGTCTATATTTCTTGCAACTGAAACATTGAACTTTTTACATGTCTTTACCTTTTCCTTTCACTTGAGTAGCATAGGCACAACAACATTAATAGGTAATTTGTCTTGTTGAAAGGTAGCCCATGTCACAAGACATTGCTCTTCACGAAGTAACTCCCCATAGCACATATCTAAAGAAGAAGAGGGATCACAATTCATCAAATTAAGCAGCGCAACCTCGAAATCAAGTAGCAATTTCATTGAAAACTGATCTCTCTTACTCTACTCATGAACCTTCTAAACTACAACGAGAGAACCATCAGGTACCTTTGCATGAATAATATCAACAAATTATGCCTCTAAGATCTGAAATCTAGTAAAATACTCTTGAATGGAGAAATATCCATAAGTATAATTTGCAATTTCATACTCCAATTGAATTGAAATTGTTGGGCCATGTTGTTCTGACTATAGACTTTCTTAAGATATTCTCACATACTCTTAGTAGTCTTATACAACCTCAAATTTACAATAATCAAGAGGTCAACAAAGGCTAACATCCTAGTCATGATTCAAGCATCTTTGATCTTTCACTAAGCCGACTTTAAATCTTTGGTAGGAGTCAGATCACTTCCAATGTGCTCTCATAACTCTTTCCCCATAACAAATTAAAAATGAAATTGGAATTCACAGGCAAAATAATTCTTACCTGTAAATTTCACCCCAAAAGACTTTGAATTACTAGTGGTCATGATACAAAAAATAACAAGTCCAAAGTCAAAAAATAACAAGTCCAAAGTCTAGTAATTAAATAGCAAGCCCAAATCACCAAAACAACAACAAATCACTAGAATAAAATTAAGTTCAGACATAATAGATAACAACCTGAAAATGCCTAAACCACTTTGACACTAGATACCAACAACGAAACCTTCTAAGATTGCGCCGACAACTAAAAAAGGCCACAAAATTTGCTGAAAGCCAAAATAGAGTAATGGAGTGATCCTAGACCACTCCCCTAGCAAAAACTCAACAATTCTAATCCTCTTGACAGTAACTACAAAATGAGACAACCCTAATTTGAATGTTTAGGCTTTGATACCAAGACATAACAATGAGTTTTGTCTGAATGCCTCTTAATAGAGAATCCCTTCCTTTATATAAAACCAAATAGCACAATACATCCTGATTACAAGGCTTATTTCCAGCTCCACGTAGCTAAATATGCAAACCATATATACAACTATATAATTAGTATATAATGGGAATCTTATAATTAATATGGCTTTAAATAATGTTAGCCCATGTTTGACTGACATTAAATACTTCAGCCCTCGTTTCCTTGTATAGCTAGGATAAATAAGGGAGTTTTGTAAGAAAAAGATTTTGAAACATTAAGGAATTCTTGTCACACTTGGAAACTATGTTATTGCCCATTAAAAGAACATTGTAGAACTAGGAAACTCCAAAAAAATAAGTTGTTGAACATTCTTGCATTATGAAGAAAAAAATCCTCTCCAAATAGAAAATTCACAAGTCAAAAAGTAACAAATAACAAAATTTGTATTGTATTTGCTAACCCGTATCGCAGGACCTTCTCGAATCCCGATTGACCTGAAAATTTAACTCAATATAAAAAAATATAATTACTTTATAAAATTAATTTAATCTTACCAATTTACCTTTTTATTCCTATTCATTTTTTTAATGAATTGTGCATAAAATCTTAAATAAGTAAAAGCTTTGACCTTGTTTTTAAGACATTTTATAGTATTTGGGCCTAATTTTGTTTGGGACTTGGTTTTTTTATTATGAAACTGAATGTCTTCCTTTGAATTGGATATAGTAAACATTTCTTTTATATTATCAAATTTATTTTCAAACTCTTTTAGAACTTAGTATGTTATCAAGTCAACTTATATAAGGTTCACCCATTTAGGGTTATTTAAGACCTTCCTTCTAATTACAACAATTCCTGTTTTAGCTTTGATTCTATTATTGTTTTATGCAACATTATGGTTATAAAAGAAGGCTTTCACGGGGAGAGTGGCAAAATCTTTGAAGGTTTTTAAGATTTGTTTTTATAAAAATCTTGGATGCTTTTTTATAAGGGAATGAAAGGCAATTATTTGATGGCGAAAAGAAAAGGGTTTTTCCCCCATCATTTTACAATCTCCTTGACCATCTTGATCAAAGGGTGCGGTGCAAACTATAATTTTATAACCAAATAAGGGGAAGATGTATCATCCATTATCCTTGCCCATGAATCCAAACAAAGGGATGAAGCACGGACATGTTTCTACCTTCCCATGTTCTCTTCTCTTGCTCTTAAAACATTCCTCATCTTTTCTTTCCTTTATCCCAATTAAAGCCATTATAAGGTATATCCATGAATTGTACTACACTCTCATTGCCTCGTCTTGAAGATAAAAAGCTTGTTTGGCTTCTATTTGTAGCTTTTACCCTAGTTAAAAGTTTCAAACAAATAAATAACTTTCATTGTTTAACTTTAGGGAGTAGAAGGTGATTCCACTTATAATGTATATTTGATTCTATCTCAAAAGAATCTTTAAAAAGCATGGGAAAATGCTTTTTGAGATGGAAGGTCCTTTGTTTTTTGAAAAAGATAAAAATAACCTTAAATTATTTTTTTAAATTACCAAATCATCAATAGTCCATATTTTGTTTAATATCTACTATAACATTTTGAGTATTATTATTTCACATTCTCAACCTTATATCCATAACTATAAGTGCTATGATTTTCAATTAAAGCAACTTAGATTTTTTTTTTATCTTAAACATATATAAATAAATTCATTTTATAGGACTTTTAAATTGAAATGGATATGTGTAAAAATTATATTAAATGATAATTCATCTTTAAAATGATAGTGTCGATTTTCTTTTTATTAATTTAGCTACTAAAAAAACCTTATAATATGTTAATATTTTTTATATTCATTTTAATTCAAATAGTACAACAATAAATGTATTCATAACACAACATACAATTTTTACTAAACACTTTTCATTGCTTTGTTACACAACACAACATCACAGTTAACTACCTTTCCTACGTAAATGTTTTTCTTTTTAATTTTATTGAAGTAAATTGGATTCTTGAATTGTTTGTTTAGCTGTTTGTTCCAAAAGTCCAGAAACCACCATGTGATTGTATACATTTAAGCAAACACCTCAAAATGTTGTTTTTATCCTTTTTAGGGATAAATCCAAGTATGATCCCCCTCAACTTGAAAAGTTTTGACAAATGTTCACAGATTGTTGCATTCTCAAACAATTGATATCTTACGTTACTTTGTCTTCTTATTTTCTATCGAGTAAAGAATCAAATGTTTGACACTAACACTAGCGTGATGCTTGGAAACTTCAAGTCTTGGATAAAGTGAAAGAATTTTATGAAATATAATGGAGTCCAAGATGCTATGAATGTCAAGCACGGATATAGTCTCCCAATTTTGAAAAACATGTGCTAATAGATGGATTTTATTATCCACTAATTATTTATTGTTTCCATATTGAGAAATTTTAAATTTATTTTATAGAGAAAAATACTTGTACATACATAACCATGCGCATATTAAGTGATAGATTCTTGACTTTATTGCATTTTACAATCATCACCGTATATGACACCAGCCACAAAACCATAATCATATATATTGACACAGTTTTGTTTTCCTATCCTCCACCTTTTCTCTTATGCTCCTAGTATCTAACTCTTACATTCTTCTTCTTGTTCTCACAAGCCTTTTATAGTTCCCATTACAAATACTTTCTTTTTACACCAAAATTCATCATCTATTATATATTGGGACTTATCGATTTTTGTTTTCTTAATCTGTTGATTTTTTCTGAGAATTCACCAAGTTTTTAACATAAAAGTATAATTATTGTACAGTGAATAGTGAAAAATTTCTTGCCGTGCCAGATAATTTTCTGATTTCTTATCAGAAGGTGATTTAACTTGCATTCAATTTCATCAACTCTTTCTAAAAAATTTCCCCTCCAGGTATTAGCACGTTTTCTGGCCAAATGCAACTCTAACGATCTTTATGTCTCTATTTTATTTCTCCTTTTCATTGTTTAGAGATGAATAGGATGTAAACCTTCCAAAGAACTATTTTTAGACCATTATTTGTTAGTTGCATGGAAAATTTTGGAGATCCATCGATATAGATTTTTTGAGAATGAACTGCTGAAATATTTTGAAGTGAAGAATAGTTATAAAAATAATAAAGATCCTTTAGAAATTAAGTTCTAGAAATCAAGAGCTCACACTCTTATTCTTAAATTCATTTTTGACCTGGATGAGAACAGACCTGAATCTTTAATACCTGTTCGCAAGGGAGTTAACGACCATCAAGTTGTTTTTGAAATCTTATTTTCCTATTTATTCCAAGAACTGGATGTTCATGCACAGTTGTAGGTCATTTGGAAGGGAAACCTGTTTTCTCTGCTGTAAACTTTCTTCAAAAACTGAACTGCACGCTGATTCCAACTAGCCAGGCACCAGCTGCTCTTTCATATTTGGCATGCATCAGATTCCAACTCGAAAGACTTCTTCTAGCTGACCAATTAATGCTCCTTCCACAGTGGTCATATGGGTTTTGTATGTCCAAAACCAGGCATATAATTGAGGTGCATATCCTGTCACATTTGAGGGTTTTAGTATCTTGGAATCGCTTTGAATTTTTCTGTCATTGACGTTGGCACCATAAGTGTAGTTAGTATTGTACAGAATGCTTTTTTTTAGGAATAACAAACAGCATATATTTTTTTTCCCACATTTCACAGTATGATTTAGTTTTGCTATTAATGGCTCACAAAAACTTCCTAGGTTTTATCTGGTCTAATTGCAGTAACACTGGTTTTAATATTAGAAATGTGCATTAATGCATCGCCTGCGCCCCCTCCTTCCTGTTATCATGGGCTTGTTGACACGTTCCTTTTATTTTCTCCTCTGTATCTTTCTTTGACCAACAAAGGGTATTTTGTCTTTGAATGCGTTGTGGTAGTCTGTCTGGAACCTTTTTATTCTATAGAAAGTGAGTTGTGTTGTGATCAGTTCTTTAAATTGTATATGCTTGTTAAATACTTGTTAAACATACTAACACAAGCAATATGCTTTTATCAGTTCTTTAAATTCTGTATACGACAAGCATAGGAAATGAAGAAGGTGGACTATTATACATACATTTCCAGTATGATTTTTAAATTAAAACTTAGTTGAAATTAAAATTAGCATGCAGTATATGTCCGTATATTTCTGAAGTATTTTTTTAAATATGTTTCTATAGTTTTGCTTTTCTGTCAGCATATTGCTATTTTTCCTGAAGTACATGCATGGTAATATTGTTATTTGGAGTCCCACCAAATGATATCCTACATGCAATTGCTTATGGTATTATGTTTGACTTCTAATTCTACTCACCCATTTTTTTAAGATTTAAGATCTTTTTAAAAAATGTGTTAAAAATGCAGCACAATGTCACTTCTCTTTATTACAATTATCTCATTTTTTACATAATAGCTGTCTTGATCATCAAGCAGTGTGAAAGTTTTTACCATTGGTAATGTCAAACCAAAGTATGTTTCTTGAATGGTTAGGCTTACATACCACAATGCAATAATAGAAGCATGATCTTGTAATTTATGGGCCATCAAAATGACACAACATCCATTCCCAGTGAGGATGCATCCCTCATCTTCGCTAATGCAGTTGTAGTCTGCTGCAGTTATGGGGGACAAAAGTTTGGCATCAAATACTCTGGTAAAGTAATTGATAATCATATTTAAACACTTGTGCTGTGGAGGAAATTGTACCCCAACTTTGTAGCTGGTGTATCATGGTTTTGTTGTTGTGGCTGGCTAAGCTGGAGATGGACAGGTACATGTGATTCCTCTCCGATGGCCAGACCGTTTGTGAGAAGGGAATTTCTGTTTGCTCTGTTTACGTCCCTTGTTCCATAGACCTGGGATGTGAAAATATGCTGATGAGGGTGGAATGAAACGCCTTGCAATTTGATTCAGGACTAAGGTAGTGATGGTTTGAATCAATAAGTTGCAAGGATCTTATAAGTTTCTGCTTACTCAAACTTCTAATTTATACAATTCTTGATTTTCATGACGAAATAGTTTACCTTCTGATAGAGTTCAACATTTTCTTGGTGAATGAGGTTGCCCTGCAACAGATATATCAAAGTTTAGCTATTTGAATTAAAAAACTTTACAAAGCAAGTCGGTAGTCTTTGTTTACAGTTTTACCTTTCTATTTAGTTCTTGTATTTGATCCATTAAAATTTGGTCCTGATGAAGTCAATATCAGTTCAGTGAGATGGATGTGTTCCACTTTATGGAAATCTAAAGACTGCACAGTGTGGTTGTAGGAATTTCAAACCTTTTTCATGCGAACACCCTGAAGACTCATTTCCAATTGGTTCTCCAAATTCTGCAAATCTGTTATGCTTAAGCCAGAAAGTTGTTCACCCATCATTTGCCTGTTATCATCATATGGAAATGCAGTTAGGTTTTAAACTTTTGTCTAGGACATTGTAAACTTTGCTAATGAGGCATATACTGAGAAGCAATGATCCATTTAATCTTTTTACTGTATTATGTTCCTGAAGGATTTTTCCAACAGCATTAGCTATCTTGGATGCTTCCTTTTATGTTCCGGTAAGATTTACTGTTAGTCTTTGTTTTGAGTTATATATATATTTTGGAGTGACCCTTAGTTTGGGGTATCGATGGCTAGAGGTAGTTTATTCACATTGGAGAAATGACTCTAGAATTCTTTTCATTCTTTTCCTGATGAAAAAAGAAGATATTAATAGGAAGAAATAGATGGGCAAAAGATAATTGGAGAAATGACTTGTTCAGCTGTAGACGTGATACTAGAGGTATTTATAGGCATGTGTTCATGCAGATGCTTTAATCTTGTTCGATAACAAGAATTTCAAAAATGCTTGTAAATGTGACTTGGCTTGAAAGTCTTCGGGTTAATTCTGCGATAAATTTCTTGAGGTCATAAATCTGACTAGTACTACTACTTTTAGGAGAGGGTGTATGGTTGCTGCCTTCTTGTGGCCCCTTTTGCTCCTGATGCACAATGCTGACATTTCTTAGAGGTGACCGAGATGAACTTTTTCAGTGTGACACAAGTGATTTTTTTTGTGTTTGTTTCTAAATTGTTAGTGATCACATGGACACCAGTACCACCTGCAAGTGTCTGACTTAAATAATAGCATGCTCCTTTGAAAGTTTCAGTTTTTTATATTTGATCTGTCGCAATTATTCTATTTTCAGTCTTTGTGTTCATTTATCTCATATAAAACACTATTGTTTGAAGGGAATGGATCATACCGATGATTTTCTTGCAAGGTTTGCAGTTGCTGTCTCAACACTGCTGCCTCCCTTTGCCAGAACTAGCAAAATAAAATGCACAATTTAGTGGAATTACCAACTTTTGTGGTTAACATGCATTCACTAAAATGAAGAGTAATTGCCTTCTGCTGTTATGAGAACACATCTGAAGAAAAAGGGATAAAAAAATCATCCTTTTCATTCTGATAAGCCACTGTCTAATCTCCATATAGTGATTATGATTCATTTCTTTTTCATGTCTGAATACCACCCCCTCTCTAATCTTCCATGTAGCTCTACCTTTATCTCGACAAAACTAGAAAGCATTTTTAATAGACTACGACGTGCTTCAAGATGACATGTATTTTCTTGCTACTGATAAAATGTCTTGTGAATTCTATCTGCACGCAGATGGTCCCAATCCCATTGCAGATAAAGGAGGACAGTTGCGGTTAGCAGAGGTCCAGTGTAAGATATGATGCTACACCTTAAAGCTTGAATGAATCAATAAGGCTTGGTTGTGTTGAGTTCGTATGCTTTATCATATGCGTATTTATTTATTCAATTGGGCCGTGCTTTGCTGGAGCCTGAAGACATGACATGTTAGTTGACATATATTTGTGTTTTTAATTTCAGTTTATCCTGCTAATTTAGAACAATAACACAGATGATTTCCTGTCTACACTTTGAAGCTTAACAAAGTACAATTCTGTGGTAGAAACAACTTCATTATGCATACTCTCTTATTAACCTATGATATGTGTTGTTGTGTTGTTTCAAATGCAAGTCATTTGTTGATTGTGTTGCACAATCTTGCCAGTCATTATCTGCTGCTTTTAAATTTTAGGATATCTATAGTAGATAGGATTTTCATGCAGCTAATAACCGGCAGAACCATTGCCGTTGTCTAACTTTTTATATTTATCATGTGCTTTAAATATCAGAATCCAGTCAAGGAATATTAATTGGTTTCTGTTTCTCATTCCTAAATCATTTTGGACTAAACACTTGATATGATATTTCCTTCAGCAGTATTAGAATTAGGAATTATACTGGTTTTGTCATTTGCAACATTTGGCCATACCAATTTTATACTTGCATGTTCAAGGGGCTCTTGTGCCTTTCTGAAATCATATTGAAGGCCAAGTCCTAGATGTGGCACAGCTTATCTGTAGTCTGTACAACTTGTATCTTCATTTCCCTTCTTTATTGCCACATTATGCCGGATAATTTATTTAGTTAGATTTCCATTCATAAGTCCATGTTTATTAGCACATCCTGCTGATAAATGATCAGAAACATTAAGATTTTCTTGCGTTATTAACACGTTTTATAAAACAAAATATCTCAACCCTTTGGTGTCATAATGTTATGTTTGCAAGTATAGCTCGTCCAATAGGTGCAAACTTTTAGCTGAAATGCAGAATTGTTAGATGCAGTATCTTTTAGCTGTAGCAATAGCCAAAAAAATCCATGCTGCTCGTGGTAACAGCATTGTTTAAAGCAGAAAAGGCAAAGTTCCACATGGTGATTCCTAGTAATGTATTTGGAGCTATCTTTGACAAAAATGCAATGCTTTAAAAACTAGAGATGTGTAAGCTGTTCCGCTACAAGTAGTAAATTTAATTTAACATGTTTGTTTTGATGTACAACTAAATTCTATATGCAAATGTGGAAAAATAATACGACGAATCAAATTTTGCCCAAACTTGCAAAATAAAATGAAAATCGGTTTCTGAAATACCTTGACTTCAGAGGTTGGGTTGCCCATTTGATGATGCTCGTCTTTTGATTTGTTGTATCTTTCAATGACTGATTTCATGCTGCAAGAGCAGATTCATATTGCATCAGGGATGTGTGTCATGTTCTATGTGAATGCTTTCTGATAACATTTAAGAACAAAATGCATGGAATCACTAAAAGGATAGTTTCTCAATGAAACAGAATGCACACATTTAAACTATATCATTTATATCTTTTCCAGAAGTCATTTGAGTTGTCCTGACTATAGGATTTTAAGCTGCAAATGTAATATTATCATTTAAGAATCTCAAGTCCGCAAGACTTTAGATCTCTCAACTTGAAATATCATAAAGATTGAAAACTTATCTTCAGATTGAGTTTCTTAAATGATATTACATTCTTGTGAATCATATTACATTCTCCGGCAGAATGAGAATGTTTTTCAGCGGAGCACCATCTCAAATGTAAGTTTCCAATCTTTATTTTATTTGATGCAGGGTCTCGAAGATAAGTTTTCAATTCATTTTTAACCATGCATTCTTTACTGGGATGTGAAAAGGAAGCTCACTTCCTATGGCTTTGTCTTCCCTCATTATTTTTCCTTCATCCGACACTATTGAGAATCGTGTTCAACTGACACTATTGCGAATCATGCCTGAATGAGTTATAACAAACTACCTGCAATTATTCATCATATGGTTGTGCAGAAAGCATAAAAGTGCAATTCTTGGTAAGTTTGGAACTTAAATTCTAATCTTTTGCATGTTAATTAGGTGAAAGTCAGAAGTTTATGGTTCTCTACCTTACTTGGAAAAGCTGCGACATCTTTAGGAGTTCGAATTAGGTGGGTTTTGGTGCAATAAAATTTATAGGGCTTTTGTGAGATGTAGGGCTGGTGCGAGACAATTTTAAGGAGAGATGAAAGAAGGACTATCTGTTGGCAGACGGTATGTAACTGACATCTGAAAATGTGCATCTACCATTTTTTGACACAAACAATAGATAGAATTCCAAGTTTTCAACTTTTTGAACTGTTCACTTCACCCATTCACAAGAAGAAAGGTCATCTTCCAAACTGCTTAATAATGGGCAGCTTTCACTCCTTTGCGGGGATGCACAAGGTTGTGAATTTTTGCTGCTTTCACAGTAAAACAGCAGGGTTTTTTGGGTAACACTCATTTTGCTTCCTGCTAAAAGCTATTCCTGAGCTTTTTCCAACGTAGTAGGAGGCTTTGTTCCCAAACGCTGCCACAACTGCATCTGAAAAGTTTCTGGAGCTTCATTTAGAGTACCGATCCCTTCCTGACAATTTTGTTGCTTCATGATAACGAAATTATCGTAGCGTCAGTTCTATTTATTGCTTCCCCTTGAAATGTCTTCATCAGGGTGATTGATGTCTTAAAACAACTTTCTGGTAACCCTTTAATACCCTTACCGGCAATCTTCATCAGGGTGATTGATGCCTTCATCAAGGTGATTGATTAACCACTATATATGAGGCTGAAATGATTTTCTATCAGGTCTTGATAGTTTTGGGTTGAGCAAAAGTGTCAGATGTGACTGAGAAATGGTAACAGAAGTGATCCGTGAATCTAATGAATTACACCACCCACCCACAAAACCAAGATAAAAGTAGTAATCTGTAATCTCATCTTGTTTGTTAGATCATATTGATGCATAGGTGCAACTATAGCATGTCATCTTATATCTATAATATTCCCTGAATTAAGTCCAAGGCCAAACCAGTAGTGGATGAAGACACAGGTGGGAAACTTGGGGCTGGATAAATAAACAGAATTAAATTAGACTGTATTAGTAGACAGGATTACAAAGTAAGAAGTCAAATAACCTCCAAAGTAAAGGTGCGAAGTCACCAAAGCTGTAGTGAATAGTCTAGTGGGTGATGCTGGGTTGCAATTATTTATTTCTGGAGAGTTAGCAGCTGTCCACAGGATTTGCAGTCTGTCTAAACATGCTGTTAGCTTCTGCTATCTTAAACTTATCAAAAACACGTTGGCTTCCCATATTCATTTGAAGATGTTACACTAGCCCTACCTTTTGGTTTGTTAGAATAGGTATGCTTGTAAGACATTCGAGTTTTTTTATTGATAATTTGGTGAAAGGAACTTAATCCCAGCTCGATGCTTTTTTTTCCTTGTTAGAACCGTATCTGTATTACATTTTAATAGGAAAATTGATTTCGCACACGGTATGTACTACGTAGAAAACTGCCAGTTATCATTTCAAGTAGATGGCTGGTCATAACACGTTTGTTTCTCTAATGCATCATGCATGAATATTTCAGTTGTAACAGTTTTGTCGTGCATTATGTATGGACTTGCAGTTGAGTGTTTGCAAACAAAGGACCTTTGACTGAATTTTAGCATCAGGATCAGGGTTACAAAGGAACATTCACAAAACCTTGAATTTCAATTTGTTTGCCATGCATGTCCTCTATAACATGCTATCTTCCAGTTTTCTTAGTGACAGGAAAATGGATAGAAGACAATTAAGCCAATCTCTTCAAATGTCTATATAAATCATGAGAAATTGTCTGATCTCATGCAAAAAGGTGCGTGTATTCTTTGTTTCTATTTTTGCTTTCTTTTTCTGTCAAATGTTCTTGGCAGGCAGTGACTGCATCTGATCATATTTTTTGGATGAATGTTAGTTGCGTTAAAATTAGGGCCCAAAATCTAAGTTCATATGAAAGCTGTATATGCTATGCGTTGGTAAACGTGTTAATTGTTTTATAATTGCCTTTTTTTTTGGGTCCTATCCTACCAGATGAGTTACAGTAGTAACTATATTTTTTTCCCAAGCTCTAGATTTGCGGTTTAGTCCTCGCTCTTACCCAAAATTAATCACGTCTACTTTGATCGAGTGGTTTTGGGAAAACCAATTAACTCTCTCATTCTGTTCCAAACAAATAACTATAAGTCTAAAAATCTTTGCTTTCTGGTAGTTTGGATTTGATTAACAGTGTCATAGAGTTGTTAAGTTTTACTTGGGTTCTACAGCTTGAATACTACAAAAACACTTGTTCATAGCTCTCCACTCAAAGTTTAAAACATGCAAGCACTTCAATGATCACACGAAATTCCATACCATAGCAGCTAGCAAACTCTGAATCTACACCGAATTTAATCACCGACTAAAGCCCGTTCAATTACACTTGCAAAGTTATCTAACACGTTTCAGAAACTGTGTTTCCTGCTTTAAGAACACATATGCACGCCTTTCACCAATAACTTGTCCCTCTCTCCATCGCTCAACTAAAGGCATCCATCACATCATGAATATCGACGGAGATGAAGAATTCCCTTAACAGACTGCTCCTAGTCCTTGTAACCATCCCTCCAGCTTCTCATTCACAATCACTCTAACACTACTAAGGGCGAACGTTCATTCATCTCCTTGCTTCAAACAATGCTAAAAACTTTCTCAATTTAGATAAAAAAGACTCATTAATTCAATCATTAGCCTTCTCAAAATCTCCCAGTTCCTTGGGAATAGGCTAATGAAGACATGGGATCCTTTCCTACTAGTTCCTTGGGAATAGCCTGAGAGAAGGCGATTGCACAAAAATCTCCCAGTTCTGCCTTCTCATGAGAATAGCCTCTTTTTTGTCAAACACAGGCCGAATAAAAAATATTTGATTGTTAAACAACAAAAATCTCGACCTCAATATCCCGCAAGCTTGGTTTGTATGGTCAGAAAAGTACCTCTAATATGCTTATTAAAGTGGGTGCTAGATATTCTTATAGGTAAACTGATGCAAACAAAACAAAAACAATATAAGAAAAACAAAAATAACAAATAACATGTTTCTAAACTAAAAACTTTAATTTAAAATTATATTTTTTAATAATTCACCATACTAAATAGTCTATTGAAATACAAACTAAGTAGCCATATTTATACTATTAGTATTAAGCCTAAATTGAATAAGAAAATCAAATTCCTAAACCAAATATTTTTTAAACTAAATGGAAAAAAATACCAAAAACACCATAAAAGAAAATATAGGAATAAAAATAACTAAGGAAACAAATATTTTTTCCAAAAAATATTCTTGCATCAGTTTTCCTAAGTTAGAAATAATTCATTCTCGAGTTAAAATTGTTCTTACTTCAATCTTATGAATATCCAATAAAAATTCTTCAACCTCATTTCTTTCTTCATTTCAAATGTATAACCATTTTAGATATCAACTTCAATCCTTTCTTGTTAAAATTTGTATAAAAAACAACTATGAACAAATTATTTCTTCCATTAGCTTCTAAATTAATGAATTGCATATCTTAAATCTGCTTCGTCAACATGTATTGTAATTGTATAACCGTTAAACAAATTTATTTTTGTGATAATAGAAAACTTGTAATAAAAAAAATTCAACACAACTTAAATCAACAATTGCTTTTTTGAACACGTTCTATGTTTTTTTGCACCCAACCTCTAATTTATTAATAAAGACACCATTGATGCTATCATTGCCACCATTACCGTCATCATTTATGCTATTATTATTAACATAATTATCAAAAATTGATAGTGAATATCAATCCATATCTATCTTATTATAAACTTGATCACTAAATTCTCCATAATATCCATCTCGATCAAGAGATTGCCTTCTTTACTCTTATATTTGAAAGAGGTTCTCAAAATTGGCCAGGAATTCATTATCACTTTCCTCGCAATCCTCCAATTTTTTCTTCTTGATCTTCTCTAATTAACAATATACTTCTTTAATTTGCCTATGCAACTTTATCATTGCTAGTCGACGAGTTAATTTTATAATTTGTTTCTCCATGTCTTCTACTACTAGTTCCTGAAAAGTTTTTTTTTCAAGGAAAAACCTCATCCCCTTCTACACAAACATGTCATATTATGTGACTTTTTTCAACTATGGTTATTTAACAACACACAATTAACTTCCAAAAATCATTAGGATTTGATATCAACTAACACAAACGAAAACAATGCAAGAAATACAACAATAACAAACAACATAAAATTCTACCAAGTAGAGTTAATAGACCAAAAATTCTAATTTGAAATTTATATTTCTCAATAATTCACTATAGGCTATTGAAATACAAACTAAGAAACTTTATTTATACTAATATGAATAAAAATAACAAAGGAAATAAATAATTTTCCTTACAACTCTTTTCATCCTAAAGTTACCGAGCATAGTAACAAATGAACTGCATTCTAATCTTGCTCGCACTGAGGTAGATACGGCGACCCATGTTGAGTAACTCCAGTTTTAATAAGCACCAAAGAATCGGAAAAAAAGTTGTCCTTATTGGCAGACCTTTAGTTGTATACGAATAGATTGATTTCCTTGAATTATGTACTCCATAACATTTTTCATCTCATTATTGTTGACGACATAATTTGTGTTCCGTATTTTCTGACTTTACCTCTATGATCACGATATCGTGCATATTTTGAGAGCACCGACAATAAACCTTATTCTGTTAGTTTGTTACAAGCAAGGTTTCAAGGCGTCAAGGCTTGTGAAACCTTTATGTAAATCTCTTCATGTAATAATTAGTGATTTATAGTGCAGGTTTAAACTTTAAACTTTAATGTATGTGTTCTAAGCTTACGAATAAGCGGGAACATCATGCTTTTAAATAGTTCATAATTTATATTTTCAAGTTTTTCATCCCGAAACACAATTTTAAAGGGCCAAAGGGACTTCAAGCAAAGAGATGCAAAGGAGGTTTCAACCTTCAATTTAGACCAATTACAAATTGACTGCTTGACAATTCAAACATCCGGTTTGAAGTACCATAATTAGCTAATGAATTTTGTTGAGAAGAAGGTGATAGTGGCGATATTAGTATTGGTTCGATGAGAAGGTAGTGATAATGGTAGTAGTAATTGCAACAAGCACGATGACAAGGAGGCAATGGTAGCATGCTTGTAGGATACCTAGTGATTTGAAGAGACAGTGAAATTGGAGGCCATAACAGTGGTGATGATAGTAAGGGAATGGATGGGTGGTGTTAGCGAGAGATTTGAATCTCCATATAAAATACTCTCCATTCCCTTAAGGTGAAACTAGTTTTCTCAAGAGTAACTAAATTTGCAAATCTATAGGAAAAATGTTTCTGACTGGCCCATTTTTCTATGTCATCAAATTGTAAAATAATGCAAAACAGTCTTGACGAGTATTTCTATTGTGATATTAATTCTTATCTCTGTTAGTAGAGAATGTTTATTGGATCCCTCTGCTGATATAATACCGCATTGTAAATTTTTATTTTATACCAACTCTCTGTCGTTTAAAATGAAGAATTGATCAATGAAATATGTTGGAAAAAAATTATTCACTTTGATTTCATTGATCAATCCTTAATTTCTAACAACATTAAATGACTTAGAGTTGTTAGTAAATAAAAACTTATTATAAAAAGACACAATACAATATCATGTTGATAGAGGGTAATAAAACATTTTCTAGGCGAAAGCTCGTATTAATGGTGTCTTGACACTTACTAAAGCTCTGTATTTCTCAATTGAGTGAAAGCGAAAAGATATTTAGTTTTATGGGTTGCTAGTCGAGAAGTTTGATTTCAAATCCTAAGATTAAAGTGGAAATTAAGTATATTTTTTCTTTTAATTCGAAGATTTCTCTCCAATTGCTAGATATATTAATTTATATTAGTGATAATATTATGATTTTAACTATGACTCCCACGTTGGTCTCTAGAAAAATATCTTTAGAATAAACGTCAATTAGTGAACACTATATACTTAATCAAGTAGTCGTGAAGGTATCTGAAATATTCTAAGGGTAAAAACTCAAGATTTTGGAGAATTAGCTAACTATTATGGAGATATTAGCTAGTAGGATGATGCTTAGAGGTTTTGTTAGTTTGTTTATAAAGGATGTCTCCCTCTAACATGTATTGTTCTGCGTAAAGTCCTTGATTTTGGCCTATACGTTTGGTGAGTTCTGGCCATAATATGCCTTTTGTTTTAAAGAGATTAAGTCCTTGTTTGGTATTTCGTTCCAAACAAGGGTTTAGAAAAATTTGAGAAAAAAAAATTTGTTTAAATTTTTGATGTACTAATATCAAAATTAATTTTTTAAAAATAAAAATAAATATTATTTTAATGTATTTCTAAATAAAAAATACTTTAAAAAATAACCGATATTACACTCTCAATCACTCCTAAACCCCGAGACTTATAAGCTAGGTAAGTATTCTAACCAATGTAGAGGCAATGGTATGTAACCGAGCAACTCAGGAGCCTTTATCACACAAATTACGTTCTTATATTTATGCCACCAATAATGTTAGGTTTATATTAACGTTTGATTGATTATTGTTTTGAGATATAAAAGATAGATAGTAGCGATAAGAAGAATATCTTTTTATGCTTCTTGTTTTGTAAAATAAAAAGTTACTCAAAAATATTTCATGAATAAATTATTTTCATATCATCTAGGAAATATAATTTTAGATTCTCACACATACTATTTGCACATAAAATAAATATCTTTTATAAAAAATTTATTTAGTTGAAGAGACACATATAAACATAAAATAAATATATTTCTTGAATAATTTTAAAATGAATTTCTACATTTTCAAAATAAAAAATAAATAGAAACTTGTTCTCTCTCTTTATTTTCTTTGGTTTTTTTTCTTGAAACAATAATCAAACATTATTTATATGATTTTTGTATAATTTGTCCCTCAAGAGGAATTGTTACATGCGGAACTTAATTTTTTTTTGTCCTTGTACTCTCGGTGGGTTTTTTCGTAGAAGACTTTTTTGAGAAAGATTGTGATTAAAGCTTATATAATGTTCGACTCTGACTAATTAATGTATAGTAATTAAGTATCAAAGGAGTAAAAAAATAAAGGGAGAAACGAAAAGAAAAATGGTAATAATGGTGAGGAAATAATATCAAATCCTAATTATTGAAATTCAAACCAATGATTCGGATTTTTCCACCATGTGTCATGTCACTCCTAACTCGAGAGGAGTCTAATCCAATCTAAGGTATGTTTGTTGCTCGGAATTCACTTTCCAGAAAATCACTTTTCAAACTTTCCTGTGTTTGTTTGCCATTAGAAAAATTGGTCAATGGAAAACACTTTCCGGTCAACGGAAAACACTTTCCGGTCAACGGAAAACACTTTTGAGTCAAAGAAAAATTTGGTTTAGTTTCCAGGAAAATGTTTTCCCTTTGATTGTGTTTGTTTTCCGGAAAGTGGTTTCCGAGAAACCACTTTCCAAACTTTCCTGTGTTTGTTTGCCATTAGAAAAGTTGATCAACGGAAAACACTTTCCAGTCAAAGGAAAATTTGGCTTGGTTTTTAGGAAAGTGTTTTCCTGAAAAATTTGGGCGGAAAACACTTTCCGGAAGTTGTGAAAAATTTAGAAATGTCATTATTTGCTGATTATATTAAATTTGATCCTCAAACTTTTGATTGCTATATATAATTTGTTTTGTATATTTATTTTTCAATTCCATCTCTTAAAATTTAATTTTTATATTAATTTTGGTCTTTATTTTTATAATTGCTATTTGCTTTTTCCTTATCATTTTTTTATTGAAATTTTTTATCTATCAAATTTGGTCCTCATTCTTTTGATTGTTACTTATTTTATTTGAAATAATTTATGAAATGTTAAT
>Ga0325411_1000190_pt1 | contig 61292 bp, 35 predicted proteins | sample PopdelMetagenome_13_FD_206181 | JGI IMG/M metagenome (GOLD analysis project Ga0325411, IMG submission 206181) | Populus deltoides microbial communities from Bellville, Georgia, United States - Xylem-PdIQD-R4 | ecosystem: Host-associated > Plants > Phyllosphere > Stem > Wood/Secondary xylem... | reverse complement strand
TATCCAGATTCTCTAGATTATTGCTTTCTAGTTTAGTGTAGGATACTTTCCTATCTAGTATTTATTTCTTGTTTTGAGGGTCAGTAGGTTAGCTTCTCTTCCCTATTTATTGTACAAACATACTGCTAGTAATATTAAAAAAAGAGAAAGACTTCTCTCAAAATTCTTCAGTGAATGTACAGGAACCTCACCATAGGTGCGATTGGCAATGACAACTCTTGCCCCTTTTTCTTTTGCACCATAAGCAAGTGCCTTGCCGGCACCACCAGCACCAATGACCACAAACAACTTCCCAGCTAAGGGTGAACCAACTATATTGCTAACATTTTGCGAGGCTGCAAGTAAATGAATGGAACCAAAACAGCTTAGTGTCTTAAAGGAAGATTCTATCAAGAGAAAAAATGTGTGTTCTCTTAAGAACTAAATACCTCGCAGTCCTTCCTCAATAGCAGAAATAGCACCAACATAATCTGTATTGTACCCAAATAGCTTCCCATCATTTTGTCTTCTTATAATGCAATTAACAGCTCCTATTGACTGTGAGAGAAGATCAAGAGTAGATAAATCATTCATGTACGAAAGAAAATGTTTCAACACCCCAAGGTGGTCATAAACTTTAAAGTTAATCAAAGAGAGATAACACATTACCTTTGCAACTGGATGAACCTCATCACAGCACTTCGCAGCATCTTCTTTGTGAGGAATTGTGCAACTGAGTTTTAAACATCACACCATCAACAACTACCACACATTGCACTTATATATACAGCACAAGTTCCTTTTCACTTTGGCCAGCGACTCATTAGAAGACTACTTACCAAAGGTAACGAAATCACACAAAATGGTTTTTGATAAAACTAAAGCAGGCAGGATATTAGTAATATGAAAGCATTGTATTTAACAGCCAGTGATGCAAATAGAAATATAACCTGAATCCTGCAAAATCTGTGGATGAGTAAGTCTGGAGAAAACGTGCAATGTCATCCACTAATAAATGCACATAGACCCCATTGATACCAACTGACTTGAATGCTTCATTGAATAGAACAGGTGATTTGCTGTGGCCAACAGGCTTCCCAATAATTCCGAATACTTTAGTATCAGGTCCAATTTGTCTGAAGTTGTATAGATCTAACAAATCCTTGATCGTTGGTTGACCAGGGGCTGAAACAACCCCTGACTCAAGGGTGCCAAAGGTGAGATAACCACCGAATTTAGCACAAAGTATCCTTGAAATCAATCCCCTCTCACCCATGACAAGTCCAATTATTGGAACCTAGCAATTATAATTCATGTTACAAAAGTAAATTTAGTTAAAGTTCCAGAAAATCATAAAATTTTAGAGTTACTGTTCACAACTAATAATAAATTTAGGAAACCACCAATCTTTTAACTAAGTTTTTGATTCATCCTCTAAGCGGAAACATATTGTTAACAAAATAATACAGCCTCCACCTTGCTCTCTAATCCATAACAAAAGCATACTACGTACGCTTCTTACTTGAGAATGAACAGTTATTTGAAAAATGCGCGCAACATCAGAAATATCCAAAGCAGTCGTGGCAATCTTAACAATATCAGCACCGGCAGCCTGTATTCTTGCCACAAGATTACCAAGTTCCTCAACCGAGGGAGTATTCTCATAGTTGTGAGAAGAAACAATGAGCTTGCACTTCCCAGGCTTGTTTCCTCTTAGCAACTCATTGAATTCATGAGCAACCTTCACCAACAAAAATCAAACCGCTAATTAATATTTTTTTTTTTAAATCTAGCTTCTAGTTTCAAAAAAAAAAGAAGAAGAAACAACCTTGAGCTCAACATCAATATAATCAGCTCCGAGCTCCATGGCTAATCGAAGCGCATCCAATCGCGGTTTTTCATCGCCGTTATACTGACCACCTTCCCACATTGGCCTACAACAATAATTAAAAAAAATAAAAAGAAAAATCGAAAAAAGAAAAGGAAACGAAAAGGGGTATGCAGGTAAGGCACCTGTAAGTGAAAAGAGTGGGTAAAGGAGAGTGAAGAATTAGGGTTTTGATGTCGGAATTAGGATTGAAATCCTTTAAACTATCCAAACGAATTTCAACCAAATCAGCACCCACAGATTTAGCTTCAGCCATAAGAATCGCCATCTTATCAACAGAATCAGCCATGATCGGCGTACATATTAATGTTGGATTCCTCCTTACTCCCCCGCTCCCCATTCCCACCGCGGCAGCAGCAGAAGGTGATGAAGCCATCTGTTATAGTTCCAATTTAAACACTACTTAAATAAAGCAAACAAAAGAGCAGCTATAATAAAAGGAAAATAAATAATGTTAGTTACCAGGACGTTGCTTGCAGAATCCATCTTTTCTTTCTTTCTTTTCGCTCTGAAAGTGTCTGTGCTGTTGTGGAAATGTTGACCGAGACTTGGCAGGGGAGGGATAGAAAAGAAAAGAGAGAGAGGAAAAGGATAATTTGGTGTTTGGTGGGGCGCTGCTATTGTTGTTGTATGGTACAATGAGATGGGGGACTAAATTATAAATTAGTAACTTTAGTTTTTCAAAGGATTAATCAATCCCTGTATTTTAAAATCTATTTGTAACTTATTTCTTCTTCTCCTTCTCCTTCTCTTTCTTCTTCTTCTTGTCATGGTTGTCAAAACTAGCCTCAAGACCAACACGGAAAAGAGCTTGGGTCATTGATTCTATTCGAGTTAACAGTATCCTTTTATTTTTATAAAATAAGATTTTTTTTAATGTTGACCTGATTAAACTTGAACGGGTCAACTAGATTTCATCGGGTCTTGTTCAATTTAAAAACTAGCTTAGGGTCATGTTTGTTTTCTAAAAAGTGGTTTCCAGAAAACCACTTTCCAAACTTTCCTGTGTTTGTTTGTCATTAGAAAAATTGATCAACGGAAAATACTTTCCAGTCAAAGGAAAATTTGGTTTAGTTTTCAGGAAAGTGTTTTCCTGGAAAATTTGAGCGGAAAACACTTTTCAGAAGTTGTGAAAAATTTAGAAATGTCATATTATTTGCTGATTATATCAAACTTTTGATTGCTATATATATTTTGTTTTTAATATTTTTTTTTCAATTTCATCTTTTAAAATTTAATTTTTATATTAACTTTAGTCCTTATTTTTTTAATTGTTATTTGTTTTTCCCTTATCATTTTCTTATTGAAATTTTTTATCTATCAAATTTGGTCCTCATTCTTTTTATTGTTACTTATTTTATTTGAAATAATTTATGAAATGTTAATTATTATTATTTTAATTTCTTCATCTTTCATTTTTATTTTATTTTTTAGATTTGATTTCTATTATTTTGATTATTATTTATTTTATTTGAGATAATTTATGAAATTATATTTTTTTTCAATTTCATCATCATTCAACTTTTTAATTTGTAAGATTTGTTCCTCATTATTTTAATAAACTTGAGAAAACAAAACATTAATAAGTTATTTTCCAGCTTATTTTCCATGACATGACCAAACACTGGAAAGTGTTTTTTAACTTATTTTCCATTACACTACCAAACATCAAAAAATAATTCACTTTCCTGAAATTCACTTTCCAAAAGAAAACTACTTTTCAACAAACAAATGGATCCTAGATCAAGTTCTGGGTTACTGGTTTTCCTAGTCAACTCATCAAGTAAGGTTGGATTTAGGAATTTCTTTTTTGTTCATTTTATATTTTTCAATTTGTTTTGTTTTATTTTTATTTTTATTTCAATGAACAGAAAGAAAGAAAAAAATTAGATGACATTGAAAGATTGATGGGAGAAGAACACATTTTTTTGAAATAAATTAGTATTAAATTAATCATGGTAAACACTGGTTAAGGGATTAATTAATTAGTTTTTAAAATTAAAAAAGACTATTTAATTTGTTTTGTAAAATTTAAAGGACTAATTTATAATTTAATTCAATAAGATGATGTGTTGGTGTTTGGTGTGTTTGGGGTTTGGTATGGTATGTGGTGTGTCGTTCAAATTCAGGAGTTTGGTAGTGTCACTTTTCAAGCCTCTCTCTTCTTCCCTTTTGTTCTTTTACGAAAGAAACAAGTCTATGTTTGGTCGGGAAGTCGTTCTTCCAAACGGAGTCGTTTCGCAATCTTTCTCTTTTCTTGGCAACGGCAGGTTGGTGACTTGTGAGTTGGGATAGGCATTATTAATTAATAAAGTTTTTATTTACCGGGAAGTACTTGGTGAATTCTTAAAAAATAAATTATTTTTTATATTTGATAATATTATGAAAAATGAGTTAAAACAATTACAGTATTTGATTATGTCATGAAAAATAATCTAAAAAATAATTTATTAATGTTTTAATTTATTTTCTCAAGTTTATTGAAAGAATGAAGATTCTACTTAATAGATGAAAAAAATTGAAGGATGATGAAATTGAAAAAGAAAATCTAATTTTATAAATTATCTCAAATAAAATAAATAGTAATAAAAAATAAAGACTAAATTTGATAGATAAAAAATATTGAAAGATGATGAAATTGAAAAAAAAAATCAATTTTATAAATTGTTTTAAATAAAAAAATAGTAATCAAAAGAATAATAATAAAATCTGATAGATAAAAAAAAATCAACCAAGAAAATGATAAGAAAAAAAAACAAATAACAATTAAAAGAATGAGGTTGATATAAAAAATTAAATCAAATTCTAAAAGATAAAATTGAAAATAAAATAAAATAAAAGATTCAAAATAAAATATATAGTAATCAAAAGATTGATAACCAAATTTGATATAATCAACAAATAACAAGAAATTTTTAGATTTTTTACAATTTCTGAAAAATATATTACATCCAAAATAAATAAAAAAGTACTTTTATGAAAACTAAGCTAAATTTTTCTGACTGAAAAGAGTTTTTTATTGACTAATTTTTCTAATGATAAATAAATATGGAAAAGTTTGTTCCATGAAACAAACAGGGCCTTAATAAAAAAACTTTTAAAATATCATTGATAATTGTTAAACATGATCAATTGATTGATGTAAAACTTGATCCAAAATAGAATTTAAGTTAGATTCGAAGAGATATTGATACGAGAAAGTTTTTAGTGACCTGGCCAAACCTGACCGATACAACACCAATGAGTTTTTTTCAATTTAATAGAAATAATTGATCTAATTAATTTGATGACTTATAAATTGATTCTAAATAATCATTCTAAATTCTAATTTAGAATAATAAATTATAAGAAATTCTAAATTTTATTTTTAATAAATTCTAAATAAATATAACTTTGAATTCAAATAGAATGAATAAAAAATTTAATGTATAATTTTGAATTCTATTCAAATAAAATGAATAAAAACTTTTATGTACTATATAAATTAAATGTATTACATAAATCGAAATATTGTAAGCCTTTCAAAAGGAAATGGATTTTATAAAAATTTTATGGAAACCTTTTAAATATTTAAGTTGATGATTTAAAAGCATCTTTCTAAAAACACTTAGGTAGGTAGGAATGCGCTAGTAAAGCTAGTCCTATTTCAACTACCATGCATTGAAGTTGTTCAACAAAGCCTATTTATTCATGCATACAAAGACATGCCAAGTGATGTTGAATGCCACAAGTTTTATAATAATTATGTACCCGTCTATATTCACTATTTTAATCAGTTTGGATAACTTTAATTTTTATGTCAAAATAGAGTTCAAAATACATTTGAAATTGTATAAAAATGGTTTCGACCTCAAATTTATTTGTTAAAGAGAAAAGCCAAATAAATTTTATATGATCATCCAAAAAAATACATGATATAGATATCTATAACAAGAAGTAGCTGGAACTAGCCCCAGCCATCATAATAAATCAGCTTTAAAGGTTGACTTTAATGATTAAGAGAGGTTGAAAAGGGTAAATTATAGCTTTTGGCTAACTCACATTCATGACAAACTAAGTATCTATTATTAAAACAGGTATGAAGGTTATTGGATTTATAAAATGTTGATAAGATGAAAATAAAAATGCCTTAAATGATGATGTCAATTGCAAGAAGAAATGTAAACGCCTACGAAAGCATAAGAGAGCTTGCTAAAGAGTCTTAGAGAAGCAATAAAGTCCATATTTACTAAGGATTTTATCCAGGATGTTCCTCAAGTATTTCTTAATTAGAAAAAAAAAAGTGTTGTGAAACTCAAAATAAACATAATTATCCTGAGTAAATTTTGGGCAGGTATGAGATTTTTGGTAATCTCAAAAACAAAAATAATTTGATCTAGAACAAAATACTTAGAATGTGAAGGCAAGAAAGTAGTGCTAGTGTGAGTTATATGCAAACCTGAACCATCATCTACTTGAATTTAATCAATACCCACATACTTTATGCCATGAACATTGAGATTGTTAAAGTTATTGGTCAAGTTATGAGTTGCTTCAGTATTAGCATGCCACTCCTAATCACCAAACATCTGTTTTTGAGTAGTTGAGAGATTGGCCTGAGCATTCTAGCAAGGTGATGGTGTTAAAAAGTTCAGATCAATCCGCTTGAAGCATCTCGAGGCGGTATATCTAGGCTTCTTATATATTTGGAACCAATGATTGTTAGGATTGTGAAAAAAACAATTTCACGAGCAAATCTTTAAAAAGGAATAGTGTCATGCACCCCTGCCTCATGGATTGCCATGTCTATAATAACTAGAAAAATCTTGTTTCTTTGTGGTAACATTAGCCAAAGGAGAAGTAGAAGGAGTTGGCCGAAAGTGACGTTGAATTTAGACTTTATATACAATTAACATAAAAAAGACCTCCTCGAGAGCTAGGGAAGTATCATGAGCACCAATAGTGGTGACCAGTGAATAATAATCGAGTCCCAACCCCGCAAGAAGATATGTGATGATATCATCACATTTCAAGGGCTAACCAATAAAAGGTCATCAATAAGCTTATTAATGTGCCAAAAAAAAACATTTTATAGTTGTTTGAGTTGTCTTGCGTGCAGAGGATAGTTGAGATCGCACATGGATTGCTTAAGCCTAAGACTAGGAAGAAAAGGTTGGTGTTAGATCCATCTAAAGTGTATTGGAGTTGGTATGATAGATGACTTGCACCAAAACTTCGTTAGTGAGCAAGGAAGTGAAACATTTGAGAATTCAATTATCTTGAGTTTTTTAAGTGTCAAACAAGGGGTTGGCGAAAGTGGTGTCATAAAAAACAATGAGTTGTTTGAGTGAAGGTTCCATCAACGTAGCACTCTTTTGCTCTTCAGATTTGGAAGCATAGTTGTTTTCCATGTGAGAAAATTTTGTCGACTAAGCTTGGAAATATTAAGAGAGGAGAAGGGATGGAAAAGAAAGAGTTAGGTGGCTGTGAAAGAAGAGTGTGAGTAATATTAGTTGACCGGCTTTAATACCATGTAAAATTAAACAATAAATAGGATGGAAAGCTCTTTTCATTCATTATTTGATGTGTACATCTTAACCTCTAAATAATACAACTTGTATAACAAACATTTGAAACTAGTATAACAAACCGCATATGTTTTATAAAATTTAAAAAATACAAATATTTGAAACTTCCCCAAGATCATGTTGCTCCTTTTCTATTGCATGATACTCAACTAACAACTTGATCTTCGATTCCATTATATATGGAAGGTTTAAATACTCCAATAACCCTATGCTTAAATTACTAAAAAAAATTGGTAGTTTTTTTTTCATTTAACTCAGATTTTATTCTAACACGATGAGAATTATTGATTGCTCATAACAAATTATATTATTTATTGTTCACACATAGAACTATGATATATAGAAACCACATTACTCTAGATCTTTACAATATTATATGATTTTTCAATTTTATTTATTTGTAGAAGAAATTTTTTTTAATTTATTAGAGTTTGATATCTTTAAGTGAGAAATATTATAATTATATTGGTCTAAATCCACTATATAATTGGTTTTTTTAAGAGATATTGTATCGTGAGCTTATAATCTTACAATATATTTTATTTTTAAAAGACATCTCTTAAGAAGAGAGGTGGTATCTCAAGTTTATAAGTTGTTTAGTCCCTCAACTTCTAGCTAATATGAGATATTGGTATCATTATAGCTCCTTTAGTTGAGGGGTTTGTGAGAGCATATTGATCTCTATGATGGACAGAAACAATAGCAACCCACTCTACAATGCAAAAATAAAAGCCTTACAAGGCATTGTATAGGCTTAAGCCTAAAAACTAGATTATTGGGAACAAAAGTTTGATCATTTAGAGCAAACCATAACAAATCTAATTCGGCTAATAGGTAACGCAAACAGGCATCGTGAAGAGGAAATGAATTTTCATGAAGAGTTACCTTGAGACAAGCCTAACTCCATACTTATTCCTGAATTTAATGAGATTTCATTTTATAATGTTAAATTTTTGAAGAAAAGATTTATGAATTGGTTGATAGAATGAGAAACTTATTTTTATTTTAACAAAGTTCTTTATCATAAAAAGTAGGACCTGTACATAAACTTTTTTACGGTGATAGAAAACGTTGGTTTGAATTTCTACTTTAAAACTCATATTGATATACATTTAATTTCATATTAGCAAGATTTAAAACAATCATTAATTTTAAAGTTTATACAAGATAATTATGAAGATATTTTATATTGGATAAATAAGTAAATAGATTGTTATTATTATTGTTATTGTTATTGTTATCTTCAACCTTTTTAAAAGGCAATGATGAAAAACATACGAGAGTTTGATGAAAATAAAATTTTAAAGTTATCTAATCATGTTAAAGATAATGTAATCAAATAGAGTGTTAGAGTTATAGTTTCAGTCTTTTGACCCGAAGTTAGAAAAGCTAGAGGCAAACTATAATCTTTCAATCATGGATGAAGATGTTACAAATAAGGACACTGAGGACATGATAATTTTTAATAATTTTTCTAAAGATATTATGGAAAATTATCTTGGTGTTCATTTACATACAATGATTTAAAGTATTAGAGGTCATAAATGATGATGAACTTTAATTTTAAATAAAAAAAAATATTTGAAGGAACTATAAGTGAACTTTTTAAAAAAGAAAAATATAACATTAGATTTTTTTTTTGTATGTACACATCATAAATTACAATTAAAAAATTTACATGTTCATGAATAGAATATCTATAATGTTATGTTTAAAATATCTTTACTTTTGAAGTGATCGAGTTCAATTTTTAATAGGTAACTTAAAAGCATTTTTTAAAAGTAGAGAAGACTATTATGAAAAAATTTCTTCAATATACTTTAATTTAATAAATTAAACATAATTTTCAACCCAACTATTAAATTAAAATGAAATTTTAACAAACTTTTAAAGGCTCTATTTTGGTCAAATATCAAGATCTTCAAATAAACTTAGTTGTAAGATTATTGTTTTTATTTCCCTTGTGTTTGAATTTTTTTTTTCTATTTAAATTAAGATTTTTAATTTAATTTATATTTTGCTATTTAAAAATCTTAATTATAAATGAATTATATTAATTAGATAAATTTTAATTAGAAATTATTTCTTATAAAAAATTTTGGAACTAATATAAATAAAATATTTAATTTATTTTGATATTAAAACTATTATTCAATTTTACAAAACACGAGTTTTCTCTAAATTTATCTACAACTTAAGAATAAAAACCCTAATATACACGGTACTCTACAACCAAACCATAAATTAGATCACGTAAACACTTACACGAGGCAATATAAAACCTGATTAACTTATGTGTTGTCAGTCAAGACTGTGAACCCAAATTCAGTGGCTTAAATAGAGGCTATATTTCAGGAAATTACAGTACAGCTGTACAGCAAAATTCTTGGTTCATAAATACCTGAAACAGAAACAGCCACGGATCTTTGTGATTCCTCCAGTGCCACTGACCTCCCCAACTGGGTCCTTTTCAAATTGGCCCTCAAATCTTCCCACTGATGCTAAAAAATGAAGCCAAGCTCGATGGTGCTTTCTTGGCACAATTCAAGCTGAAGACAGCTTATCACTCTACAACTTCAGATAATTTTGGATCCACCAATATTATTCAGCTGGATCTTTCTCTGATAAGACATCAGTCTTTTCCTCCAAGAGAGAAGATGAAGGCAACATATTCGCTGGAGCCATCCCATCACATTGAGTTTCATCATCAGTTACAGTTTCAGCTTCCTGCCTTTTTGATTCCTCTGGGACATTCAGAGAAGAGCCCTCAATCTTCTCTTCCTGCATCCCTGAGGAACATAAGTCCTCTATCTTTTCTGGCATGTTCGCTAGAGTCATCCCACCACATTGAGCTTGGTCATCTGTTTCAGCTTCCCACCTATTTGATTCCTCTGGGACATTCAGAGATGAGTCCTCAATCTTTTCTGACATCTTAGCTAGAGCCATCCCACCAAATTGAGTTTGATCATCTGTTTCAGCTTCCGACCTATTTGACTCCTCTGGGACATTCTGAGATGAGCCCTCAATCTTGTCTTCCTGCATCCCTGAGAAAGATACATCCTCTATCTTTTCTAGCATGTTCGCTAGAGCCATCCCACCACATTGAACTTGGTCATTTGTTTCAGCTTCCGACCTATTTGATTCCTCTGGGACATTCTGAGATGTGCCCTCAATCTTTTCTGACATCTTAGCTAGAGCCATCCCACCAAATTGAGTTTGATCATCTATTTCAGCTTCCGACCTATTAGATTCCTCTGGGACATTCAGAGATGAGCCCTCAATCTTTTCTGACATCTTAGCTAGAGCCATCCAACCAAATTGAGTTTGATCATCTGTTTCAGCTTCCAATCTATTTGACTCTGCGACATTCAGAGAAGAGCCCTCAATCTTGTCTTCCTGCATCCCTGAGGAAGATATGCCCTCTATCTTTTCTGGCATGTCCGCTAGAGCCATCCCACCACATTGAGCTTGGTCATCTATTTCAGCTTCCGACCTATTAGATTCCTCTGGGACATTCAGAGATGAGCCCTCAATCTTTTCTGACATCTTAGCTAGAGCCATCCAACCAAATTGAGTTTGATCATCTGTTTCAGCTTCCAATCTATTTGACTCTGCGACATTCAGAGAAGAGCCCTCAATCTTGTCTTCCTGCATCCCTGAGGAAGATATGCCCTCTATCTTTTCTGGCATGTTCGCTAGAGCCATCCCACCACATTGAGCTTGGCCATCTATTTCAGCTTCCGACCTATTAGATTCCTCTGGGACATTCAGAGATGAGCCCTCAATCTTTTCTGACATCTTAGCTAGAGCCATCCAACCAAATTGAGTTTGATCATCTGTTTCAGCTTCCAATCTATTTGACTCTGCGACATTCAGAGAAGAGCCCTCAATCTTGTCTTCCTGCATCCCTGAGGAAGATATGCCCTCTATCTTTTCTGGCATGTTCGCTAGAGCCATCCCACCACATTGAGCTTGGTCATCTATTTCAGCTTCCGACCTATTAACATTCAGAGATGAGCCCTCAATCTTTTCTGACATCTTAGCTAGAGCCATCCCACCAAATTGAGTTTGATCATCTGTTTCAGCTTCCAACCTATTTGATTCCTCTGGTACATTCAGAGATGAGCCCTCAATCTTGTCTTCTTGCATCCCCGAGGAATAAAAGCCCTCGATATTTTCTGACATGTTGGCTACAGCCATCCCACCATACTGAGTTTGATCATCTGTTTCAGCTTCCGGCCTATTTGATTCCTCTGGGATATTCTGAGATGAGCCCTCAATCTTACCTTCCTGCATTTCTGAGGAATATGAGGATTTGTTTGTGTTTCCAGATGTATCTTCTGGTCCAATGCTACCAACCTGTGTGTGTTCGGAACTGGTACCAACAACTTGACTTTCTTCACATTCCATGCTACCAACGTGAGATTCATCGTTTTCTTTTTCAAACTTTTTTGATTCCTCCATAGCTACTGAGATGTCACAAGAACTCTTCCTAGACGAGCCCTCAGTCTTATCTGCCTCCATTGTTAGAGAACATGAAGACTGGCATATGTTCTCCAAAGAATTTTCAGGCCCGGTCATAGGAAAATCAGATACAACCAGTTGGTTGCTACTTTCAGTTTCAGACTGTTTTGCTTCCTCTAGAGCAAGCAAGACGCAATGAGAACTTTTCTCATATAAGCAATTAGCGTTTTCTGACTTTGTTTCTGAGACAGATGGCACACAACTGTTTTCCAAAGAAGTTTCATGCACAATTCCACCAACCTCAGATACTATCATTTGACTGCCCTTTTCAATTGCAGATGGTTTTGATTGCTTGGCTACTGAGCTGTCATCTTGGTGGTTCTCAGATGATCTTGCAATCTCAGATTCCTGCATCCATATGCCCGTGTTAGTTTCAGGCACAACTCCATCTACCTGAGATGGATTTACTTGAACCTCATTATTAGTAGCAGACCCTTTAGATGTCTCTAGTACTACTGAGAAGCCAAATATATCCTGCTCAGAAGAGCCCTCAACCACTGGTGCCTCTGATACCAAGGAAGATCTTGGCAAAACCATGTTCTCTGATACATTTTCTCGTACCAAAGTCTCAGCATGAGATGCATCTAGTTGCTCGCCTGCTTCAGCTTCTGACCCTCCTGAATTTTGAACTATTACAGAGAAACAAAGCGCACCCTTCTTGGATGAGCCCTCAACCTGATCTTCCTCTATAACAAGAGAAGATGGTAAGGGATCCACAATTTCTTGTACACTATCAGACACCTTCTGCGTGCCCATCTGATCATCATTTTCAACTTCAGATCCCTTTGCTCCCTCAGGCACCACCAAACAGCATGCCACAGCATTCTCCAAAATGCCATTGATGTTTTCTTCTGCTTCCAAGGAAGATTGGGGTAGAACCATATGTTCTGGTCTAATTTCTGGAATGATAACATTAGCATTAGATACATCCATTTTACTGGCCATTTGAGCCTCAAACCCCTTTGATGTTTCTGGTTCTATTGAGCTGCCAGCTAAACCCTGCTCAAATGGTCTACTGTCCTTTTCTTCCTCCCTTGCCAGTGGGGACGAGGGTAGAACCATGTTTTCTGACAAATCTTTTGGCACAAACGCACCAACCTGAGAATATTCTGCTTCGTTACCTGCTTCAGATTTGTGTGGTTCCTCCACTACTACTGAGCTTCCAACAAGATCATTCTCACATGGGCCATAGGTATTTCCTCTGAGTGGAGAAATATTTTGCAGCACAATCCCACCAAACTGAGAAAAAGCATCATTTCGATGACTGGCTCCAGCTGCAGAACTGTTTGGCTCTATCTTGTTGGAAGAAGACAGATATTTAAGAGAAGAGGCCTGGTAATAGCATTTTATTAGTTACCAACTGAATCAATGCACAAAAATTGATACGAGGAAAAAAAACATCATACATCCATAGAGCAAGTTGTTAATCACCCACAAAGAAACAACACTCCCACGCATGCACAAACTCTAAAAAAGCCCTTCCTAGATCCTATGTTATTAGTAAAGCCCAATGACCCTCACTGAAAACTGAGTGTTTGCAATGCGAATGACTAACAGTAGATTTAAAGAACAGGCTAAAACTATCCCTAGACTTCAAGCAAACACAAACTCAAATATAAAACCAAACTGCCCCTTAAGTAATCTGCAAGTCCAGTTAGGCACAAACCATCATAAAGAAAAGGAAACTGCACATGGAACAAATAATGGGCAAGTAAGAAAGTAGAACAGAGAGTTATGACAATATAACTAAATGATATGAAACTCTAAATCCTTAAGCAGTGAAATGTTTTGGCAAATGTAACTTTTCTGTAACCAAATATCTATTAAAAAACAAATCAAAGCAAAACCGCCATATGTGGTAACAAGTCACCTAAGAAGAAAACAAAGAGAAACCCCAAATGGTGTTGGAAAAAAACCAACACCTAAGAGGAGAGCAAAGAGAAATGTCAGATGTTTGGGGGGTCCTATGCAATACTGCCAAGTCTAGTGGACACCTCATTAGAGACAATTTACCTTTAAAAAAAAAACCTCATCCAAGAATTAGAAAGATAAGCAGATGCTGTCCCTGTCTAAGGAAAATTGAGATAAGAAAAACAACAGAATAAAAAACAAACCTCTGATACAGCAGGATCAATTTGCATTTTGCAGACCTCCTCACCCTCGACCTTGGTTATATCAACCTCTGACTGAATATGAGTTTTAGCTTCATCATCTCTGATTTCAAGAGAAGAATCTAGGGACTCTTTCACAGAAGGCTTATTACTGCTTCTAGATACACTATCAGCTACACTTGGGATATTTCTTGAATCTGAATGATCTGCAACAGGAGTAACAGTCCCTAGGGAAAAATAATCAGTATAATCAGGTTTAATGGAAATTGTATGATTGCCAGGGCTAACAACATGTGGAGAAGACTTAGGAGATGCTTTTGAAGCCTCCGTTCTGTTTCCAGAGTAACTCCTAGGGTGTTCTGTTACATCTGAAACAGATAGGGTAACCATGGGAGGATCACCACCATCACCAAGAAGACCTTCAGGAGCAGGTCTCTGAGAAGTAATATTGTCCCTGTCACCAGCATCAAGAACTGAATGATTGACTTCCATATTACTTCCTGTGACTGGGTTTTCAGTGGAAGCCCGTATCAACTCTCTCATTTTTTCAACAGGGCCATGACTGGTCTTGATTTCAAGCATAGAGGGATTGATTTCAGAAGTAGGAGCCTTACCCAAAGCAGGAGTATGATCCCCTTCCATCTTGACACCATCTCCAGACCCAGGCTGTTTAGAATCATCAATTGAACTCCCCATGAATGGAACTGTAGCTTCTAAAATTGACACAGCGGATAGTGCTTTACCCTCTGAGCTTTGGTTTTTTGCCATCTCCACAGACATCTTACTTGAAACAGGGGCACTTCTAACTTCAACTGTAGAAGAGTCACCAATTTTATTTTTTGAAGAGCAAGTCTCAGAAAATATCTCCTTCATCACACGAGCAACATCAGTTACGTCAGCAGTCTGAATTCGGCCAACAGCCAGAATCCCACTAGCTTCTTTTCTTTTTGGATCTTGACCAACTAAACCACTGGGAACATGTGCTTCCTAAAAGTGAAAAGGAAAAGCGAAAACATAAACAAAAACAAACAATAAATATTGAATATGAAACAGCATGTAAACAAAAAATAACACTGATTTATTGTTAAAGAGTAGATGGAATACAGCTAATACAAAGAAAAAAAAATTGCCCTATTATACTTAGGACACAATATAATAGCAATAAATATATTCAATTGTATCAACTCTAAATTGAAATGATAGGGATACAATTATATATCACTATGATAGCAAATAATTATATTGTCTTGTACCAAATCACCAAATTACAAAATACCTGAACAACATTCTTCAACTCCTTGAGTTCATTTCCTTGCCCACTCGTCAAGGATATGACCTTGCTCCCTAATGAATCTCTGGACTTATTTTGCATTTGCATTTGCATTTGAGGATTTACAATGGGATCCTGACCAATTGAAGCATCCACAGCAGGTGAAACTGAACCCTGTTTCTTACCTCTTCGTCTAGATGCTTCCCCTCTGGTAGGTGCTTTATGACCTTGCCTTTTAACTTGCATGGCTTCAGGAGTGTTAGATTGAAATACTGGAGTAACAGAAGGATAAGATGAAATTGGCTGAGAGCTGGAAGTAATCTTTGGAGCAAGCTGATGCACAGTTTTGCAAACACCTTCTACAGTGGCAGAATGGAGTAATGACTCAGTTGCAGGATAAACCACTGGGGAAGGGTTATCCTCTGAGCTTTGATTCGTGACCACCTCTGCAAAGCGCTTACTTAATTGAGGTGTAGACAGGATAACTCCACTTTCACTCCCAGAAACTTCAAGTACTTTAGCTTTTGAAGAGCTATTCACTGCTGAAACCTCCTTTGTCACAGAAGCTACATCATGCATATCAACACCACGTATTTGTCCAGAAGATCCTGCACAAGCTTTGAGTTCTTCGATTTCAGTATGCAAGATATTATCAATTGTTTCCATCACATCAATTTCAATTCCATTTAGATATCTATAAATCTTACCCATAGATCTGGTAATACCATCATGCGTTGTAAGAGTGCTGGCTGGTTGCCTATGCTGGGCTACATCATCCAAATGCTCAGTTGCTTTTTTATCCTGGCCAACTTCTTGGGACACTTGCTCCTGGTTAACATCTCTTTCCAGAGCATCATTCTGTTGGTTACTAACCATGAAAATAGCTTTACTTCCTGATTCCCCAGATTTATCCTGTGGCAATGTTGGATTGGATTTTGAAACCTGACTGTCTGAAGCATCTGGAACAGAGGGTGATACAGGCACCTCTTTCTTTCCTTTGCGTCTAGTTGTTTCAGTGCCACTTTGAGTCTTTCGGTTTTGCCCTTTGACTTGCATAGGAACTGAAGAACTAGGAACTATGGATTGAATGGTAGGGTAGATAGAAGGGTTGGGAGGGTTTGGTTGAGAATCCAAAGCAGTCCCAGGCCCAGAATGATGAGTGGCTGCACTAATACCCTCTACAGCAGCAGCAGCAGCAGGAAAATTATTAGGATGTTGTGGCATGGGAGCACTAGAAACAGTTCCACCCATGGCAATTACTGATGGATTGACAGATACATTCTGTGATTGATCATTTATATTTGGATCAGGAACAGCAGAACTTGAAGTGGTGGGTGAAACAACCACTTGATTCTTTCCTCTGCGCCGTGGTGTTTGAACTGCACCTTGAACCTTCCGTCCTCGACCTCTTGATTGCAATGGCACAGAAAGGGGAGCAGTAGTGATTTGTGAGCTAAGTGCAACAGAAACTGGAGTGGTTGGCTGAGCACTGGGAGCAATCCTTGATCCTAAATGAGGTGTGGCTCCACTATTACCTTCTAAATTAGGAACAGGAGAAGAATCAAGAGGGGATGTTTTTGAGGAGCCAGACTCTATTCCCTTCTGTAACTCCACATCCACTTTGCCAGTTTCAGGAGGTACTGAGAGTACCATCGCAGCTGGAGATTTATCTGAAGTTGCTCTTCTCGGCCTTCCACGCCCCCGTTTTGATGGAGGAATTACCTCGTTGCTCTGCTGCAGCAGGAGAGGCTCCACAGGAGGTGGCAGCGGTGGCAGTTGTGGTGGAGCTTGAGGTTCTGTGCAACCAATAGCCAATAAAGACCCACTAGCCTCTTTTGGCAAGTTCCTCTCTCCTGTTTCTTCTTTCACCTTAGGAGAGTCTGGAGATTCAGCCTGACACATCTTCTCAAATTCCTCTTCTGTCCATTGCTCTTCATAAGAGCGTACCTAACAAAGTGAAAGACCAAAATTAAGAAAAAGGGATAGTGAAGGCATAACATGCTGACATGTTAGATGGCACATGCTATGACCACAAAAGTCAAATATAAACGATAAACCTCTCTAGCTCGCTTGCCCCTTCCATAATGTTTAGTATCAAGGCCCCCAACATGCTGCCCCTTACGCTTCGCCCCTGCATTGGATTCTGCCCCAGCCTTTGGCATATCATACAACTTCATTGCTTCATAGAGTGCTTTCAAGTCATCATCTGTTACAAGGCGTGAAGGAAAAGGTGGTAGAGGTTCCAAAGCATCCATCCCTTGACCCGATAACAAACTCTTCCATGTTGCCTGCAGAATTAGAAGTTTTATTTAGTTGATGAACCAGAGCAGTTAAGCCATGAAGGCAGGCATATTTTAACCATACCATCTCTTGATCCCGCCTTTGTTTGTCAACTGATTCAAATACATCAATCTCTGATTCACTGCCAACGCAAGTTTTAATAAATATGAAAATTTCCACTTGACAACATAATTCAACAAAAAGGCAACGCAATTGATAGCACAAATAATACAGACCGCTTCCCAAAGTAAAGTAGGCCAAAAAAGGTACATCAACAGGGAAGGGATTTCAGGATTCCATCGTATTCAAATTTCAAATCCAAAACAATAATTAGCCCTTCCAAAACGACTGCTAAGATGGCGACTGGTGATTAAACATGGCCTTTAAAAGTAGAATGGTCAGAAATAGTCACCGAGGAAAAATTCCTCCTCTTATTTAAGTTGAAATGTTATTCAGAAAGCTGCACTTATTTACATGAGTACTCCCACTTTTTGAGACTGAATTATCTTAGCTCTACAATGACTCACCTTTCTTTTTACCCAACATAACGTATTGCATAGGAAACCAGAGGGTACATCTTATTTGCTGATAATAATAAAAAGGCTTTACAGTCCCACTGGGTATCAGCTAGAGAAACTAATTTAGAAGCCCCAGAAGCAAAGCAACATAAAGATGCAGAAGGCACTAATGCCAGAGGCCTCTCCATTGATCAGATACGATGAGATGCGGTGAAAGGAAAACACATTTGAGTCTATCATGGATCATTTATTTCTTATACGAAAATCTTAATTTATTCAATCATGGACAAAAAGAATAGATAAGTGAATTCAAAAATAGTTTGTTTACATTGAAGCCTATACATCTTTTCCAGACAATTTCTAGCCACCCTGAATGAATCATATTTTTCAACTATGTGGACAAGCTATATATAAATTCTAAAATACAAATGAGCAGCAGCTTGTAAACCATACTATATTATGTGGGTTACCAGTCACAAGAAAATAGAATGCTGACTGACAAATACAACAGCCTTTGAAAAGGATTTACCTGCGAGCTAAGAGATCATTTAGAGCATCATCATCTAAAACAGGGGCAGCCTCCTCTTTCTTGCATTCACGCAGAAGGGACTCCAAGTATTCCCTTCGATCTTCTGCACTGTAAAAACAAGACAGAAATTTCCCCTGGAGCATCAGTTAAAAACCCTTTGGAATAATTTTAAAGAGCAAGCATTTGAACAAATATTCCCGTAAACCTTGTATTATTGTCAAAGAAACCAGCAGTAATGCTCTGATTAGCAACTCCCAGTTTATGCTCAGCAGAAGCTCTGACTTGTTCTTCAACAGTTTGGACCTTATGACAATTAAAATGGTTGAAAACAAGTTAAAAATTAAAAATTAAAAAACATGCATCACCTTCCACAGTCCTTGTGAAATTCAAGATCCAGGGTTCACAACAAGAGAAATCAGGCATTCCTAGCATTCACCATTTTATTTTCCTCTCGATCTTTTTGCTTTGATTCTTGAACTTTCAAGCCCAAAATCAAAACCGAATTAATTACACGTAAAAGATGAACTATCCTTGAATTACCATTTCATATCCCTCTCAATCTAATGTTTAATTCCCCAATTAATGAAAAATCATTCAGAAATTATGCCAATTTACTCCCTTTAGAAAAACCTGAAAGGAAAAATGGGAAAGATGAGAACAGTGTATTACCAATATTTAGAACCTATGATCAGGCCCTTTGATCAAGTATAATTTAGATGTAGAGAAGGCATAAATGGAAGCACAACAAATACTTCTATAAAAAAACATGAAACTTCCTACATGGATGCTCATTCCGCTCCAGAGCATCGGCATTTAGACACTGCTCTGAAATAATGATATCCAAACTTAAAAAAAGAAAAAGAAGAAAGGAGGAAATGAAGGATACCACCAAAGACATTCTAAAAGAAAAATACAGTATGGCCTGCCTCCCTGAGAAAGGACCGGGGGGGGGGGGGGGGGGGGGGGGGGTGCATCTTCTTTCAAATCACATAGCAAACAAAAAAAGAGAGGGAAGAGTAGGTATTCAATACCTAAGTAGTTTATCAACTCCTTGATTTTTATTTTTATTTATTTAGGTTTTCCTAGGGACTGGCAAAAGTACTATTTGTCATCTGATGCATTCCAGCAAAAGAAAGAAATGGCATTTATGAGATCAGTCCAAACCCTCAGCTGCCATTGTGAAAGAAAACTATGCTGGTACTGATCATTTTCAAGTCTCGTGGGGCCATGCACCCAGCCTCTCCGGTTTAACATTAATTCATTAGAAACCAGAGTCGGTTATCATAAAAAAATCTCAAATGTTCACATTTCCAAAATCAGAAAATCAATATGCACTAGCCTGAAAAGACAGCAAGAGAAAGGAGAGAATTACTGTTTCAAATCGAAGAACAAGCACATCCCTCTTCTGGCCAATCCTATGAGCCCTTGCTTGAGCTTGAAGATCAACCTGATACGGTACCAACATAAACTAGACCAGTTTAGAATCAGTAACGTAGATAGAAAACAAATCAAGGTGTGGCAACTTCATTTATGACCTGAGGATTCCAATCAGTATCAAATATGATCACAGTATCAGCAGCTTGAAGGTTCACTCCAACACCACCAGCCCGAATGCTAAGTCCATATATTTAAAATGTCAGGCTTATGGAAATTAATTAAACATAAGCATGAAAACACACATGTATTCAATATGCCAGGGCACATCAAAAGGTTTTTGAGATTTAATGTAATTTACTATTAACATGCAATCATAGTAATAAGAGTGAAACAATGAACTGTACAAGCTCCACTGAAATGCGATGTCTCGTTGCATAACCAACCAATCAACCATTTCATTTGCATCACAACCATTAACAAGACTAAAAAATCCCTACAAGTGTGTGCACGTGCCAAATGGTTACAATATACATGGATTACCTCCTCCAATATCCCATCTCCATGTGCACTCTCTCTTTTAAGAAGGAAGGAAACACAATGCAAATTATTAAACATCCAGAAACCAAAATTTCCTACCTGCAATATGCCAACCTCCAATTTCCTGCCTCCACAATAGATAAATAGCTAGACAAACAATGTCTAGTATAATTTTGACGTTGGAAATAAAAAAATTATCCCTCCTCTATCTCAACCTCATCCAATTTTCTAACCTTGGCATGACTACTATACTACCATGCCTTGGTAAACACCAAAAAAGAACCTAAATATCAAGCATACATGACATATGACTCACCAGTAAAAACATAAAACAGGGAAAATCTGGTTGGTTACACAGAAATATCTAAATATCAAGTATATATGAAAAAATGATCACCTGAGCAAGAAAATAAAATATGGAGAATCTTGTTGGTTAAAACGGTCAATGAGCGAACCACGGTCACCTCCAGAGGTATGACCATCCAAGCGAAGGTATCGATACTGTTTCCAAGTGAGATACTCCTCCATAACATCAAGCAGCCTGGTCATTGTGGAAAAGAAAAGAACCTGTATGGATCCAACAATGGCAAGTCCTCAATACTGGAAAATTGACAGATTCAAAACTAAAGCCCATGGTAATAGGAGTACTTGAAAACCAACAGAGCTTTCATTTATGAAGAAAACATTGAGATGTTTAACATGCATTTCAACAAAATTAAGAAAAAGGAAATGGGAAAAAGTCTAGAAACACCCTAATATTCACCCTACAGCAAAATGGTTATAATCCTGCCAGGCACTGGTTCAATTTATTCAAGAAACAAAATAAACTTCTAGCAAACATTATGTGGCAGATTTAATACAAGAATACCCATACCCGATGGTCTGTTGCTTTCAATTTGGGTAGCAAACGATCTAGCATCTCAAGCTTTCCACAAAGTCTAATAATTGGTGGCAGAAAATGCTTAGGTATCAAAGTATCAACCTACAAAAGGTAATTTCATATAGAGGTTAATGAGAGAAGAAGCAAACTGGTATCAAAATGGACACATAAGACCTTTAACCCATATTCAGCTCCCAAAAGGAATAATAAAAAGGGCACGGGAAGTATTTTCACAAAGAAAGACAGAACTCATCATAACAGAATTTTATTTTCCTTCTTCCTTGAGTATTATATCAAGATTCAAATACGTCAAAATAAACAGAAAAAGAGAATGCCTCATCCGCATGAAGATGGCTAAGGTATGGGTGATTGCATATGTTACGAAGCTCCATAACTGAGTTGTGCACTGTTCGAGCCTGCAAAAGATGGGTCTTCTACAGTTAAATAATGGTAATAGTTTTTAGCAGTTACTGTTCATGGAGTACAACCATCAAAAAGTGAGGGAACAAAATGCATGTAGGAGACCTTTGAATTTCCAATTGAACCAAGATTCTCTTCCACTCTCTTCATAAGAAGCTTCTGATATGCAGAAGCCTCACACCGAACAAGTCTCTCAATCTTCTCATGCAGTTGATTCTCAACCTAACAAATGAATTTGAGAATGCAAGCAAAGATGTGAGAATAAATCCCAACACCAAATGTTTCATGTCTAACAAGAAAAAAAAAATCCCTTGTGATATTTGCTATGCATGCATTCAGATGCACCAGTGTATGTAATATACAATAATTTTAAGGACCTTATGTTTCAGTCTACGAAGTACAAATGGTCGAAGAACTTGGTGGAGACGGTTTATGATCAACAAATTTTCCTCCTCGGAAAGTAAGGCCTACACGTGCACACAGCCAGTGATGGTTATATAAGAAATTTGAGAGAATATCTACAAAAAAAAAAGCACTCAATACAGTGAAACATCTTAAAAAAAAAAAAAAGAGTAGAACAGGTCAAAAGGCTTACTTCATCCGCTGAATTATCACCATTACTCTCAAATGGTTTGTTGAACCACTGAGAAAAATCCTCTGCTGAGTTAAATATGTTAGGTAGCAAAAAGTTGAGTAGTGCCCACAATTCCTCAAGATTGTTCTGCACAAGAGAACAATAAAATTGAATTAGATAGTAAAATCTGCAGAAAATTATCAAAGGAGGAATGTACAAGGCATGATTCTGTAACAAGAGAAGACACTTTGCATATGTTAAACCAACGCACTCGAAGAATATAAACAATCAATCCAAGAAATAGCAGAACTGAGGGGGAAATTTTGTTACCTGTAGTGGTGTTCCAGTTAATAACAACCTGTGAGAACTCTGATAATGCCTCAAGTCAGCATTCAATTTGCAAGAAGCATTCTTTATGCGATGGCCTTCATCAATTATTATATAGCGCCAATGTATCTTGCTCAGTTTCGGTCTATCGTGTTTGTTCATCAGATATTCATACGTTGTCAGAAGGACATTGAATTTTTGATGCACAATCTTTTCCCTGAAAAAAAACAATGATTGCACTTACACTTGCAATTCAATAATCCAGACTGCAAAAAGATATGGAGAGTCTCATTCCCATTTGTTATTACTTAAATAGCCTGCGCCTCTCCTCCGGAGGCCCAGAATAGACAATTTTGTGGATTCCAGGTGCCCAGAAATTGATTTCAGTCTCCCAGCCAGGTAAAACTGAAGAAGGTACAACCACCAAGAAAGGCCCTCGATCATTTTTTGTTTCCATTAGGTAGCAAATTAGAGAAATAACCTACCAAAAGAAAAGAATGACAAGATCATTGGCATATACAGCTAGGAAACAGTATGACAGTAAATAGGAAGAAAACTGATCTACAAACAAATAAATCATACAAAAACTTAATACCAACTGATGTGGAAAGTGATAGCTGGTTATATGTGGGCCTTAGAAAATTGATCGAACATGAAAAGTAGCTGCCACGTTACTTTGTAAGAAATTTTTGGTTGATATGTTTGTTTGAATAGTTTTTAGTCAGAAAGGAAAAGGAACTAGAGTTAAAATACAATAATAATAAAAAATTAAAAAAATTGTACCTGAACAGTTTTCCCAAGACCCATTTCATCAGCAAGAATGCCATTCAAATGATTGTTGTATAGTGAAACCAACCACCTTAGTCCATTCATCTGATACCTGAAGATCAAAACATCAACTTAAGAAATTTCAAACTGGAGAACAACAGCACAAAGTTTAACCTGAGTCTACAAGAAGGATCATTTGCATCTGATCTATTAAACAACCTAAAAGATTCTTATCACTACACCCAATGACCCAATAATCTAATAAACAGTGATACACAGTATTTGAGCAACATGGGTTCTACTCACTCCCTTAATTTTCCGCCCAGAAGACATGTTGGCTGTTCTGCAATGCTTTCTTTTACACTGCACAAAACAATGTCCAATGTAAAATACTGTAAAATAACATAAAAATTCCAAAGTAAAATACTTTAGAATAACATAAAATTTGAATTGTAAAAAGGGAGAGACAGGGGAGTAGCCTCGCAAGAACTTCAATGTCAAAAGACAACCTAGTAGCTCCACCAGTAAAGAACATTATAACATTTATAGGTGCGCAAAATAGACAAAAGAATTAAGAACAAATGCTGCCTAGAGCCCACAATATACATGATATCAAATGGTAAACTTAATCCACTCTCTTTTCATAAAAAGATAAATTCTTTAAATGTCAAAAAAAAAAAGTTATGAAAAGATAAAAAGTGGCATTCATACCTATGAGCCATCAAATAGTACTTCTCATTGCTTTCCATGTAATGCTGCGAAGTAGATCAAAGAGAATTAAATGAGAAAAATTAAGCAAGCAAATATAGAATCAAGAATGCGCAAAAAAACAAAATAAACTTGAGAAAGTGCACATCCAAGCAGCTTGCCTTGGCCTGGTCACTTTCATCTTCATTCTCAACAGAAGTTTCATTCTTCTCAACAACAGCAGCATGCCGTGACTCATCCATATCATTCTCAAATCGGCTTGCCATAGACTTAGCTTCCTGTAGCTTGGATCCCAGCTTTTGAAGATACTTCTCCGTCTCTTTCAGCAGTTGCTTAACACGGTCTGATTTTGCATCCTGTTCAATAGGCAAAAGGAGTGAACATAGGATACCAGCCTCACATCAGAAAAATTGGCAAGCCAGATCTAACCTGCACCATTCGCAGATACCCCTCAACATCATTGATTTTCAATAAATTAATCTTCTCACGCTGGATTCTGTCAATCTTCTCCCGATGGGTACGCTCCTTCCTTTTATGGAACTCTTTGACATATTTATTGAAACCTTTCCAGCGTTCTCTCTTAATCTTAAACACATCTTCCAGTCTTTCCCTAAATTAAGGTTAACAAGCAGTGCAAAAGAAAGAAGGATATTTTATTTAGTGCAAGCCATTAGACAGAAGATAAGCATCCAACACAAAGCATTTAAAAAGAGTTAAAAAAAAAATATTAAAAGGTGAGGAGGGGGCAAGTGCTCTAAATTAACCCCAAGAAAAACATACTTGTGAACTTCCATCTCAGCAAAGAACTCCTTCTGCCTCTCACGTATCCTCTTTTGTCGTTCTTCCTTCATTTTCTGCTCATACCTTTCAAGTTGTTTGATCCTCCTACCATGCTTATGTTTCTTATATGATTTCAAACGATCCATGTCATTTGTGATGGGCTTAAAAAAATCATTGAGAAAATTACTGCCGAAATTCACACAAAACAAGGTGTCAAAGAAAACAGTAACTAAAATGACACTAAGCAACTAAAGCAACCAGACATGTGGTAAACATCATGGTCTGACTGCAAATCACGATAAAACATACACAAGCTAACAAAATATAGCAAAATTTGGGAAAATCAATCACCTCCTTAGACGGCGTTGAAGCTCCAAGAGCTGAAGCTTTTTCAATTCTATTACAATTTTGGTTTTTGCAGATATGTCTTCAGACGAGCTAACAGTTTCCTGTACCGCAAATATAAGAGGAGGGGAACAAAGTGTGTGAGCAAAAACAAGCCCAGAGGAGCAAGAGAGTGCAAGAATTGGTAATGACAATAAGATGACAAAGCACCAAGCAACTAAGAAGAATCTCCAAACAAACCTTTAACTTGTCAAAACAAGTGGCAATTCTTTGTTTTGTTTTCTGCTGTTTTAGAACCCAACCTTGCTCGGTTAAAAGTTTCTTCCTCTGCTGATCCATAATCCATTTCTCTAACATGGTGTACTTTGGAGAAGGTGGTGAATCAGTAGTAGTGGCTGACTTATCATCATCATCTTGTTCTGTTGTAAAAGAGATGTCATTTCTTAACGAAACATCAACTGAAACAACCTTACAAGCATCTAGAGCGTATCTTGTTTGAAATTCGAATTTTGAATCATCTTCACACAACAATTAACATAAGCAGCATGAGAATCACAAAAGCAGTTCAAAGGATATTGTTTGTTCTAGAAAGCCAAATCCCCTGCTAAGACAAGTGTTTCATATCACATCTGCATCCTTCATTTGAGCCACCATGTGAGATCATTGTCAAAGCCTGAACTAGGAGCCCAATGCTCATTTACTGAAATGTAATAGGAAACATTATGACCAGATTTGTTACCTGAAGCATTACTATTGCCAAGAATGTGAAACTGACTAGGAGCATTATCTTTTCTGTCTGGAACCAATCCGAGCTGAATGGAGCCCGATGGTAGGGATTGACTGCCAATTCTAGTCCAGCTAACTGCCTCAGGGATTGCCTGCTTATTTATGAATGTTGCAGAAGAAGCATGGTCAGTTTTTCCAACTTGAAGAAAGGCATTCCCCATGCTGTCCACAGGGTTACTCAAGGGTAAACCACCCCTTGCTGAATCAGGCTGCTGCATTGCAGTGGTGAAAACTGCCTGTGATTCCACTGCTTCCTGCCTTTGTATTTCAGCATCCAGTTTCCTTGTGGAGTACAGATATTTCCTTTCATCTGCAAGCATCGAGGGGTCAGAATGTAGACCACTTTTGTCCTCCATCATTTTAAGTTTATCAGCTTCTTTGGATGCACAGTTTTCATCCAAGAATCTTCCCCCCAAACCTGGAAGCACTTTATCAAATTCCTTTGCATTATTCAGCCTTCCACATGGCATTAAAACTTCAGGAATATTGGTTGGCTCATTAGAAGATTGTGCCTTTCCTTTATGATCAGTCGGCTCTTTGCGAGGACCATCCAAAGTGCCACCTGATTATCACCAAGCAAAAGATAGTTGCTGAACAACAATAACAACAAAAATAACAACAAGAACAAAACAATAAGGAGAAGGAGAAAAATTAAATACATATAGCAAATAGATCAAGTGGAACTGATCGTGAGACCTAGTCTAGGCCAGGCTTTCACCTCAGGACAGAGGCATGATGCCTAGGCCACAGCCTGGTCCCACCCATGCTTATAAAGCCCAAGAGCTGTCTTCAACATAAGTTAAGCCAGTGTATTACATATGTTTTCTTAGCGCAAAGGAGGCCAGGCTTCACAGAATTTTGCGAGTCAAGGCCAGCCATAAACTTGGATAAACAAGCAAGATTCCTTTTCCAAGCCCTAGCATATTAAGCTAGGTCCACTAGCATGGCCAAGTAGAACTGCCCATGATCATCTTTAATCATGAGTTCTTACCATCTTTAGGAACAACATTTCCAAGTGCTATATCCAGATGAAGTTTCTTTGGCGGCAAAACATTTCTGCAACACAGAAACCAGGTGGACAAACCAATTAAAACCAGCAGAGCAAAACAAATGCTTTCTCAGCATGACTCCGCATCTAAAAGGAAAAGTACATGCTCAGGGAGTAGTGCTATCTACCTGAATGCTAAAAAGACAAGGCACTGAGCTCTGAGCTGTCTCAGCTGTTGTTCATTGAAAGGCATGCCAGGCGAGACAGAACCCTGGGAAACAGGAGATTTTCCAACATCTCTAGGAGGTGTTGATCTAATCATTGTCAATTCTGAATTACTAGATTGCCTGCCACCCTGGTGATGAAAAAGAACATATAAAAAGAAGAGGCGGCCTAATACATAACATATCAGAGAACAGAGTTTCATACCCGGAACAGAATATGGTGAAATCAAGATTAAAAATGATGCATGATGAGACATTATATTTCATAATCCTAGAAATCAAGAGATCAAACATCAAATGCTAGACCACTGCAGGATAGAAAATGAATTAACACTTACTAGTCTGGCAATGCATGTGCTGTACATCACAATGCAAATGAAAACCAAAACAGAGCTAGGATAAAGACTATCATTCAACAGCAATCTTTCATTATGTCTAGAGAGGAAAAGCCATAATGGATTTTTTTTTTTTTTTTTGGGGGGGGGGGGGGCCAACCTGGATAAATTTATTTGACTCTGCAAACATGTTTGAACTTCCTCCATCATTTTCTAAAATCTTTCCAGTTGAAAGTGAAGTGGGAAAGTCATCCACACGGTTGGCAGAAAAAAAGCCTTCTGAGGTTTTCTCAGCAGAACTAGCTATAGCACCCTTTGCCAATCCATGTTTCTGATGTTCAGAACCACCATATTGCACTAGACCTGCAAACCCTGGCTCCCCCATGGGCCCTGCTGGATATGAAGTGGCAGGCATCCCTCCATGAACCTTGCTAAAAGCACCTAAAACATCAGTAATACCGAGTACCAGATCACTAATCAATGAGTTACTTAAATAAAATGGTCAGAATCTTTCATGAGAAATGCTCGAACCCCATAAAACATTATCCATTCCCTGGTGTTCCTTGCAGTAAAGAAGAAAACATCTTTCTAGACAACCAAAAAAAACAACTAAACAAAAATGTTATCAATAATATGTCCCCCAACTAAGTGATTCACTTTTTAAGTTTTTGCTCCCAGTCTTTGAACATGGTTAAGATCGGAACAAATCCTGCTTTCCCCATCAAAAAAGACTAAATTTATGATTTCTATCCAACCATATTCTTTTTATTTGATAGCATATTTTAATCCTTACTTGATCCAAGAGATGAAATTGCTGACTGCTGCAATGGAATTTCTTCTGTTGCATCACCAGAAACAGCATTCGAAGAGAACCTCGGAACTTGAGATCTTTCAAGGGGTAACCCTGCTTTATTTTGATTCCACATACACCTGGAAGTGAGACTTTCATGTGCAGATGAAAGAGAACCCCCTTGCTGCTGTCCTGCAGACACATAAGAAGATGAAACTTCCAGCTGACCACTACTAGGAACCTTATTAAAGCTGGTATTTTCACCACCTCTAACTGCATAACTCCCTGGTGAGTCAACCTTGTTCATTTTCCCCTTCCTTGGATTAACTATGGTATTGCGAGGATCAAGTTGTTGGGGATTGTCAACATGCATTTCCGAGTGTAAAGATGAATCACCCCTCTTCCTCTTAGCAACAGCCTTTTTACCATCCTTCTGATTCGCTCCTCTTTCTTGGGATTGTGAATTGGCAGACCTAGTGTCCAAACTAGAAGGACTTTCATGATCAAATGACTGGCTACTCCTTTGAGTTCCAGATCCTTGATAATAATCATGGCCTGCACTACTTGGGCCAGCAGGGGGCCTACTGGAAGCAGAAGGATCAACTTTGGATATCTCATTTTCAGCCAATCCAGCTTTAGAGTCTTTCCCAACTCCAACTGCCTGTGAAGATCCTGCATAAGGGTATACCCGTTTCGTAATGATTAATTCAATATGCTACGCACTAGCACAATAAATACAGTAAAAAGATTCACTGGGCAGAATGGAGGCAGTATGAACAAAATCACGTTACCTCCATATTGTGCAGTCAAAGAATCCCCCATTTGAGTTCCACCGGTCAAAGGAAGGTGTGATAACCTCAAAGCTTCAATATCAAGACCATGCTGATTGATGACAGTCTCCATGGCCCTTGGTTTAAGAAAAAATATGTCAAGAGAAACAAATCCACCACAAAAAGTTGAGCAAAGAAGAATTTCAACTAAAGAGTTGCAATTTTGCCACAACTATGATGATGACATAACAAACTGAACTGGTGGAATACCAGATAAGCAAAAAAACAACACATAAAAAGTTAAGAACAGGTAAACCAGAGAAAGACCAAGAACAAATCAGAAAAGAGACCATATAAAATAACCTGGCAATCCAATGGCAAATTGTGTGACCAACTCACTGCCATATGGTACTTGACTACAGATTATCTAGTAACAACATATTCATGAAGGAAGCAGTCACCAGCATCAAATATTATTCTATTTAAGTTTAATTTTTTCAACATAGGAGCACATTTGTGTTGATAATGCAGGGTTCAAACTAAAGTTTAGTATGAAACCAGAAAACTGGGACTTAACAAGTTGCAAAACTCAAATAAATCTTATTTCCTAGCCATGCCAGTGGAACCTTAATAACCGAATGACATGTTAGAAGTCGATTGTCAGGTACATGGACATCACTTCCAAAATCAAGATTTTAAAAAGGAATCACATCATAATCTAACTATATAAAGAAAGTATATAAAACTCATGCCTTCTCGCAAACTCAATTAGTATTAATTATCATCTCAACCGATATAATTTAATAAATCCATCCAAGGCGAGACAAGAAAAAATGTCTAACAATCCCAGAATCATTTACAGTAAATAAGCTGTCTCCAGTATCTAAGAAACACTGCATCTTAAAAACAAAGATAAAAACCAAATGCAACCAAAATGTTTCACCTTGATATTACTTGATACGGCATGGAATGTTCCTTCCCGCTTGATTTCATGTGTTGCAAAATCTAAAACACACAAATATAATAAGTATGCACATAATTACCACCGCAGTTCAAACAGAGTAAGAAAAATAAAATTTTATTTGAGTGCAAGCTACACACCACATAGAGTTTTGTAGCCAGTTTCGCGGGCTCATCTTTAGAATCTTGAATGAGTTTGTGCAGAAACTTAGCAGCCTCCAACTCCACATTTTGTGAAGATTGTGAAGACGCCATCTCATTTCAGCTACAAAAATTAATTAAAATTAAAAAAAGGCTAACTATTATAATTAATGAAAAAATTACACTAAAAATATCTCAAAAAAATGTTCTAATTGAATTTTCCAACTTGGAAAAAGATTCAAAAGAATTCAGCTTCATGAGCGACGATTAGCTGGAAAATTCAATTTTAAGGAAAACTATTTTTGCAAGAGGGGAAAGAAAAGCAGGCGATGAAAGACTGGAAAAGAAATGAAATTACGAGATCGTCGAATCCGAGTAGGGAATTAATTGCAGGAAAAAGATAGCAGCAGGGAGTGAGCTACATAGATAGGTTGGTACTTTCTCTCAAATGGTGAAGTAAGTTTGAAAACGACGTTCGGGAGCTGCTGAATTAGGGCGGAAACTGCTGTAAAGGAGACTGGGAAGCGTGAACCACGCGCTAGAGAGTTGCCATGCGATTGGTCGGCGGCGCGTGTATCTCACGAGCGGAGATGAACCCGCGGGAAGAAACGGGCAGAAAACGATCTGGTTATTGGGAGAAAAGGCAGCAGCCACTGTTGGATTCTTTGGTGTGGTTTCTGGTGGAATTTTGCTTGGTTTCTCGGCCTGATTTCGGGTTTTATGGTGGCTGGTGTGTTGATGGTGTGTTGATTGATTAGGGAATGCTGATCGGATGAGGCAGATGGCTGTGGGTGTGGCTGGAATCTGAGGTGGAGTTCGGTGATGGTGGTAGACGGCTGCCGGCGAAGGATACTGTGTGGTTGGTGGCAGCGGCGGCGCTGGTATGTTAAGGAGGTTGCCTAGGTTTTGGCCGTGGGAGAATTTTATGGCCGGTCTGTTTTCCTTTTTTTGGTTTTTTTCACTGTTCTCTTATTTTTTTAACTAGTTTTCATTAATTATATTTACTTTTTAAATAATTTTTCATACTAAAATATATTATAATAATAATTTTTTTATTTTTAAAAAATTATTTTTCGTATTAACATATTAAAACAATTAAAAATATATTAAATTTTAATAAAATAAAATAAAATTAATTTTTAAAAAAAATAATTTAAACCGCGGTTTCCAAACAATTTTTTCCAACTCACTTTCTCTTCTTGCCTGTATTTTTTTCTCTCGGTGCCCTCCGCTCTCTCTTTCTCTCCGCTCACTCGTTCATCTCTGGTTACTTACTGTTTCACTCTTTAATTTTTTTTTTCTAACTTATCCCACCAATCAAAATAAAACAGATGAAGATGTCAAAAATTATAATTATAAAATTAACATAATTTGCTTGGATGGCATAAAAAGATATTTAGTAAAAAAATATATATATTTAAAAATATGATAGAAATTGATGGTAAAAATGAATTATAATAATAATCAACCTTTTAAAATAATAATAATAATAGTAATAGTAAAAGTAAAAGTAATAATAAAAAGAAATAAACCTTTTACATTTTCTTTTTTTTTCTCCTTTTTTTTTAATGCCACTTAGTACATGTTATAAAGAAATAAAGCAATTTCATTTCATCAGAATTCTAGCAGCCAAAAAAAAAACTGTCTTTTCAAAACAATCATAAATCATTGTGTGTTTTAAACATGGTAATTGTTAAAAGTAAAAGGAAAATTACTGATTAAAAAATAAAATCATACATGGAGAAGGAATCCTAGAGGTTAAAAAAAACTGAAAAATTAATTAAATCTATAAAACTAAAAATAAATAATTGAAAAAGTCAAACCGTAAAAAAAAAACCAATTAAACCGATTAGAATTTTTAAAAAACTGATTGATTCGGTTCGGTTTCTATTTTATAAGCCTGAAATCGAAAAAACCAAACTGGAAATAACCGAGTCAAACCAGAAAAAACCAAGTCAAACTAAAAAAACTAGTTTTTGTTCTAAAATAACTGAATCGGACAAAAACCAATTAGTTTGAAATCCAAACCAAAAATAACCGAGACAAATAAAAAAACAAGTCAAACTAAAAAAACTAGTTTTTATTTTAAAATAACTGAACCGCATCAAAACCGGTTAATTTAAACCAGTTTGGATTAGGTTTTAATTTTTAAAATAAAATAATTTGATTAGTTTTTTTAAAAACCCCATCTAAAAATAATCACCCTAAAAAAACATCAACAAAATCGTGGTACCGGTAAAGTTAGAGAAAAGTTAAAGGAAACTGGGTAGTCCTGTTCGATGGGACCGGTAAAAGTGCAACCAAATTGCCCTGTGAGATGGGACTGGTGATTGAAATCCAGATTGCCCTGCCCTGTGAAAAGGGACCGGTATGCGAGGAAATGGTGTCCCATTGTTAGGGACAGAATTGAGTTAATAAATTATTTAATCATGATTAAATAGACGCTTAGTAAATTATTTAAAAATATTATGTTGTTGTAATACTTGATGTGCAAAAAAATAATTTGCTTTAATTTCAACTAATTTCCAGGATCAAGACCATCGCGTAGACTTTAGTAGCTTGGATATTTCTCTTTTGTATAAGTTAATTATATGTAATCATGAAAGTACTAAGCATGTTATTTTGGAAAAGAATATAATTGTAATTATATTCCACTCTTTTGTAATATCTCAGGGTATTCAAATTAAATGTTAAATCATGTAACAAATGAATTTGAATACTTCATTGGACTTCATAGTACACGTTGATATACTTTTAAAAAATAATTTATTTGGATTTTTACGTGTATGATTGTGCATCAAATTTGGTTGTTACACTTGCATTAAATTTTAGGTTTTGTTATTTTATTTATTTTAAAACTTAATCTTTGTATTTGTGGTCATATGGTAAACCATTAATTTTTATTTCTTTTTGTAGACTATATAAATACCATTTTGAAATGGAATGTAAGGGCTACAAAGCTTGTTATATGAATTATATGTGTGTTTGAGATAATTCTCACATATTGGTTCTTGAAAGAACTAAAAATTGACTTATCAAAAAATAATTGTTTTTGTGACTTCACTCCTTATAATTCTCCTTCGCAATTCATTATAATCATAGGGTGGGGGTTTTATTTCAATACTTTCGATGTCTCAGTTCAGGTAATCGTTGTATCAAACTTCTATCTTAAATTTGATTTTTAGCTTTCTCGGGTCTATGTCAATCTTCATTGTGAGTTACGTGATCGCGTGATCATGGGATTCACATCACCCTAAAAGTGGATTAAGGTTGAGCGATCTGTCGTCAAAAGCACAAATAAAATGAAACACATTTCTGCAAAAGTTATGATATGTGCACAGACATGCAAAAACATACTTGGAGACCTCAAAAATTGCATATGGTTGGTTGTAAGTAGTTGAAAGCGGAAGATTATATATATATATATATATATATATATATATATATAGATATAAATTGTTTCTGCAAAAGATATTAATTTTTAGTGAACCTACAAAAACATACCTTAAGGCCCCAAAAGTTGCTTAAGGTGGGTCAATAGGGCATCGAAAGAGCAAAATTATGAAAAAAACACATTTATGCAAAAAGTGTCGGGCTATTGTTTGCTCTTCAAGCTCAACAATATCACACTTAAGCATGAGCAAGTCAAATTCCATTGTGTATTCTTCTACGGTCAATCCAGATTGCATCAAATTATGAATCTTGAGAAAAGTCTCTTACCGATAGTGTTCAGTTAAGAATCCCTCTTAAGATCCCTTTTCATCTTCTCCTAAGACTTGATCTTGTTTTTTCCCTCACGAGCCCTTTACTTCTTAAAATTCTCCCATTATAAGGAAGCATATTTTCTAAGTTTAAGAGCCATTAATTTCACTTTTCTATCAGGATATTCTTTGAAATAAAAATTCCTCTCAGTAGTTTGAAACCAATCAATGAAACTGTCGAATTGCATTTTCCCCTTAAATTTAGGAGTATCAATTCTCACATCAAAATCTTGATAAGCTTAGTCTTTTATGCCTTCTTCATTAATGTTGAGAAGAACAACTATCACTAGCATCATGGTGTGGTCTGCGATAGAAGAGATTGACACCCTCTTCATTATAGTTAGAGGAACTAAGTTCAATATTATTCTTATCATCATCGTCACGATTCTTATATCGTTCAAGACGCTCCTAGAGGTGCTTGATTTACCTTCTCATTTAATCCATTTTAAGAGCATGGATGTCCCTCTTGAATTCTTGCACATGACACCCGTGAACAACTATAGTTGTAAATCCAAAGCTCTTATATCAATTTGATATCATAAAGGTATGGAAATCACAAAGTTGTAGGTCACTCACACAAATGATAATTTTTGCTCATCACTCTAAGGTACAAGACCAAAGAGATACATAAATGAATAACAAACTCACGACTTTAGAGAGATGGAATGATGCGATCCAAGAAAGAGTTGAATAATAAAATTCAGATTCTAGTGTAATTGTACATGTTGTCCAGTTTTATACTATCAAGTATAACTATCAATCCAATCGTTTGATTGAGCTGAAATTTAACCAAGAGTTTTCAGACATATTTTTCTACATCAAGTTAAAATTTAACCAAGGCATCATGATACAATTTAGAAGATGCAATATGATTTTATTATTTGTTGCTTTTTGACTCGTGAACTTTCTATTTGGAGAAATTCTTTTTTTCCCCTTGAGATAAAGCATTTGGAGAGGATTCCTTCCTAATAATGAAAGGATATTCAAAAGCTAATTTTAAAGCTTTTTCTAATTCTACAAGGATCTTTAATGGGCAGCAATATAGTTTTCAAGTGTGGCAAGAATTCCTTCAATGTTCAAAAATCTTTTTTACAAGGATTCTTGGGCTGATTTTTTCAATTGTATATTTTTACGCTAACAAACATAATTTTTTATTCAACCGTTGGATATAGCTGAAATTTTATCAGACGTTTCCAGAGGTTCTATTTTATATCATGTTAAAAGTTTTGATCAATCCAACATCGATAAGGCCTTGCAATAAGATCCAGGAGCTCATGTGTGAAATTTATATTGGTTTCCTAGTTGATTTAAGATATTTTTTTCCTATTTTATTTAGAACTTTTATTATTATTTTTTTCAGAATTGTTTACGATGTCCTTCATCTATTATAAATAGGGTTATTAAAATGTACTTAGGTTTTTTAGTTTTCAATCATGATGTTTTGAATAAACTAGTGTTTTGCATAATGCAACACTTTTCTCTTTGTTTAAATAAACAATTGAACTTATCAAAATATATCTAACTTTATGGTGTTCTTCTTTATACTTCTTATTCATGAATTAGTATACGTAGGGTGGGGTTTCTTATTCCAATAGTATTAGTATCTAGATCCATGTTTCCATTGTGTCATACTTTTACAAGACTTGTTTACTTGTTTCAGCATTTCAGGATTCGTTGTCAATCTTGTTATAGGTTGCGTGATCACGATATTCGCATCACAGAGTTAAGGAATAAATCCATCACTCATAAAGGAGATGCAAAACTTGATATTGTGCCAAAAAGCCAAGTCAAAAAACTCAATTCAAATTTTGTCAAAAGATCTCAATACATGATCTGATTCAACTATATATTGAAACAACATTCTAAGTCTAGATGATGTAAATCTCATAATCATGCAATCACGTAACCCACAACAAAAATTAATGACATGGAAAAGTTAAAAATCAGATTTAAGGATAAAATGTATAACATAACAATAACCTTGAACTAAGACCCCAACACTTTTAGAAATAAACCCCCCACCCAACAATGATAATAAATCATGACAGAGAAATATAAAGATTGATGCTCTTCAATAAATTGATTTTCAATTCATTTAAAAATCAAGATATTAGAATCTTCTAAAACATGCAATTCTAGAGTAAAAAAAATTCTCCATTCCCTTTTAAAAAAGCATTACCGAATAAAATACAAAAGCTTGAATAATATAAAAACAATTTAATTGTTTCTAAAGTTATTCTATTCTGTACTGCTTCATATTTGGATTTTCTGATAATATTTTTATTTTTTATTTATTTGTTTCTTATTTAGGTTTTAAGAGAGCCTCTCTCCAGAATATGCCCATACTTTCTTCTTTGTTGCTTTAGGATAGGTGGGGTTGTGTCCCCCTTTCCAAGCTGTGTAGTGTTTGTTTTTTTGTTGTTTTTTTTTTTTTGTTTGTTAATAGACTTCCCTTATTAAAAATATAAATAAAAAAGATTTAGATGTACAAATCAATCTATATACAGAACGCCCCCCTCGACAGTGGTCATCAGCTACACAATGGGCTCAGAATAGAAAATCAAGAAAAACCTACTTGGGGAAGAGTTCACAGGTGGCCTCTCAGCTACCTTGCAGGAGAACCCAAATTCTGAATTCTACATACGATCTCCACCAATGTTTGTCTCTGTTTTCATTCTCAGAATAGAAGAATCTCTGGAAAAAACAATATTTCCTTTGACGTCCATTTTTCCGTACTCTTTGGCAAGAGAATCCATCACGATTCCACAAGATCTCCATGTCTCACACATCAGCTCAACACCAAAATAAACTAAATGATCTGCAATACTGTTCCCTGCCACCGACCTGCACAAAAAATTCAATGCTGAAGAGGTTGTAGCAACGTTTTGGGAGAAGAATCTCTCTTAAACTGTGTTAACTATATATTAATCTCTACATATCCCAAATATCATTTACGCGGGGAAGGTCACCTGCTACAGTCTGGGTCTTCACCAGAACCATCACAGACCTTCTCCACTTCATAAACCAGACTTCCCACTCCAATGTTATGCAGCCAAACCTGCAATTAAGAGAAAGGTTACTACTGTTTTAAAAAGCTGCAGAAACCTAGTGCATGCGCATGATTCCCAAAGAACTTTTCTGTACGACTGTAAAGTTAGATGAGACTTGACTGGGTACAGATTGCCTAGTTCCAAAATCTCACGATTCAAGGACAAGGCTGAATTATCAGAAGGCTAAATTGCATATGTGCATATTTTAATAGAAGATCCAACATGTCCAAGCAAAGCATCAACATCAATGGATTGATTTATAGCTGTGCAGACTTTTTAAAAATGGAATTATCAGAAAAATTCACATGCCTTGACTATATATCCATTGCATTGCAAGCTTAATACTAAATCCATCAATCATTCACCTGAGAAAGCAAATGTTACCTCTCTTGGGAAGTGATGGTATGTCTTTTGAGGGAAATAACGATAGTATGGAGGTAGATGTGGTACAATATCATGGTCATTTGTGACTCGGATTGTGTTTGGCACAAGTTGACTGTAGTAAGATGCAAAAGCAGCATTGCCAACCCGAGGCTGTCCAAATGTCATAACCTGAACATTCTTGGCTTCAGTATTAACCTGGAGATAGACAAATGCATGTTCAATACCATTTCAAAGGCATCAACAACCAAACGTTGCCAATAAAATACAATAGTAATAATATGGAAGTAAAGTCACTCAAAATGTAGAATATAAAATGCATTAATAATATTCCCGGCTATAATTCAACTTTGGTACTTCTTGTCAACCATCTCAATCCAGACAGCTTACACCATAGCTTCCTGTTATATTATTATTTAAGTAGATCTCAATAATGAATTCTGATATGTAAATTCTGATTGAGTATATTTTAAGTTAAGATAATATCACGCTATATTAAAATAACTGACTACCTTAATGTATGGATAACTGTAAATATGTGGTGACATCATAATACTTTTGATTGTATTGTCATTTCTCTGTGAGTATTGGTTGCATGAGCCAAATGTAGTTTGGATTGTATTGCAGATTTTAACTGGAGACAAATGTTTTTAGATAGGACCTCTGTACAAGGAAAACTTTACTGAAATTTTATTAAATTAGATAAATTCATTATTTTAAATGGTAGATCCATTGCATGGTTAATATGCTTGTGTATTGTACTATGGGTGTTATAAGTTATGTCAAAATTGTTACGAGTAAAATATGAAGTAGGATATAGACAAGGCAGTTTCAAAAAAAAAAAAAAGATTCACTTCTTTTACCATAATGATTGTTCGCAGGGGTGTTTACAAAAATCAATCAATCGAGAAAAAAAAAAACTAAATACCGAAGCAAGAAAACAAATTGAGAAAAAAACAATTTAAAAATAAGAAAAAGCATTTGATCCAGTCCAGTTTCGATTTCAAAAAACTAAAACCAAGTAAACAAGTTCAACCGAAATTGAACCAACTGTCAAAAATTAAAGTATAAATAGAAAGTTTTCACCTAACCTAAATCACTACAGTAGCCTCCCTCCACCTCCCCCTGCCCTATCTCTAGTTCTACCCTATCACTTTCCCCATTAGCCTATCTTCCTTCCACCCTCTGATTCACTTGAAGAAAATCTCTTAAGTTACTCCAGTCCTCAGCTTCTTCATTAAATAATCCTTCACTGGCTCCTCTTTTCTTCAATTTTAGTGCTAGTGCAAGCACCAGTAGACCCACTGCCATGGACTTTTGGCATTACATTACAGCCTGTACAAGAAACCATGATCGAAGTATGGAAGGCATTCTATATTCTACTAGACTGAACATAGTAGCTTCACAGTGTATTGTCCTTCTTGCATAGCGTGGCCTTCTCTCTATATCCAAGCTTGATGGCTAAATGATTATACTTTATTTGCTTTTATGTGTGACATGATCCAATGGGTTCTTAATTTGATTGATATTTTTTGTTGCAAACCCTGGATTTTTAGTGCTATTTGTTGAATCTTGAAACTTGACAGGTATAAATATTTTTCCGTTGCTTCATTTTGGTTAATTACCTTTCCTTCTATTTGGAGATTCAAACGGAACAGTTCAGGCAGATTAGGGAAATGTTGGGAAGTTTGAAGGCTTTGATGGTATTGGATTTTCTAGTTTTTAAAGCGAAAAAACCAACCCAGACGGAACCGATCCGATTTGGTTTGAATCGATAGAAAATTGGTCACTCATTAAAAAATTGGATTTTCTACTTGTGCCGGACTAGAAAATCCACAGTTCAACACCTATGAAAATTGGTTCGTGTGTGATATGTGCTTGTTTCAAGAAATGGTCACTCATAATTACCACCAAATCAAGTCCGCAAAATGCTGCCATGGCTCCTCCCATTGAATGCCCTGTCACAATGATATTAAGATCTCCATAATACTCCTTCGCTCTTTCAACTGCATTTAGAATTCCAGGTCGAATTGTTGTATTGTGATATGCAGAATAAAACCCATGGTGCACCTGAAACCAAAAAAAAGGAAAAAGGAATGAATTATGAACTCCCGCATAAACCCAATCAACAAATTCAGAGAGACTTGAAATTCACACCATTGCATCAGGCATGCCCGGGTAATTTATATCAAGTTGTTTCCAGTACAAGTCTTCAATCCAATTCTGTATGCTGTCAATATGCAATTAAACCACATTAAAAAGCAGTCAACAATAGTTCCAACAACTGACCTAACCAACTTAGACTTAATTCAGAAAGAGATGGAATCAAATTCACATCAAGTTCTTTCTGCACTATCTGTGAGCATCAAGAACTTAATAGATTTTGCCCCTAATAAGAACCACGATACTAATCAAGCACACATCACACATAAGCAACAAGGATAATCAAGCATCAAAGACTTGTAGTTGTTTGTTGGATTCTTGTCTCAAGGACCAAACAATCAAAACATAAGACATCAAATTCAGCATGGAGGTTCTTATGGTGGCATGTAGCTTAAATTACAAAAACAATGCTTGTCCCTTTTACACCTTTCATCAATATTTGGCCGATGAAATATATACACACAAATCACATTGATTTAAATACACTACTGATGACAACCAACAAGCACCATGAAAAGATCCATTAGGGGTATTAATTGGACTAATTACAAGGCCAAGAGCCAAGAAAATTAAAGAGGCGGTTTTGAGCTTAATTTTTTTTTCTAATATACAGTTTTAAGTTAACAAACATAACTTTCGATCCAACCATTAGATTAGACTAAAATTTTACCAGAAGATTTAAGAGACATTTTCTATAGGATTAAAATTTCATAGTAATCAGAGCTCAGAAAGGCCTTACAACAAAAACCAAAAGCTATTGTGCGAGAATTGTATTATTTTTCTAATTGGTTTATGATTATCTTTCCTTTTGATTTAAGAATTCCAAGAAGGCAAGGATTCCTTTTTATCTTTGGACAACATAGGCGACAATTTTTACATATTCAACAAAGACAACTTGGAATTGTCAAAGTTTCCTAGTTGATGAAGGATTCTAAGTTAGCAGCTTTTCCAAGTCAAAGTTTCCATGTGGATTAAAGATTCAAAGTCAGCAGCTTTTCCATGTTTTTCAAGGACATTAAAAGTCAGCACGTTGAGCATTATTTGAAAGGATTACTTATTAAGGTATAACTAACATTGTGATGTCTTTGCATACTTCGAGTTTTCGATTCGTTATATTCAACGGGTCCAAGTTCAATTTATAATACTTTTGGTTCTTAGGTACAAAGTTATTTTTGGCTCAAGGTAACTTGATTTTTGGTTTTCCAGGTTTTTCATCTACTTCGTTATGGGTTTCTGGATTTTTATATCCACGGAATTCGCATCATGTTCTTTCTTGCGTGAGTTCTAGGGTTCTTACCCTCTGATTTGCATCAACTACCAAAACTTTCCATGTGCAAAGAACTCAATACAACATTAACCAATCAATTTTCTGGATACTACAAAATTTTTTGCATGTATAGGACTGCTGATATTGACATAAAAGTGTGTGATTTTGTTCCGTTGTGAGCATGCCATGCATTGCTGTTTTGAATGTTCATTACGCAACATAAGAATAATATTTTGATATTTTCACCATCTAACATTTGTGTTTTATATCCTCTGGAGAGTCTGCATAGCTCAGTTGACTACACAGCTGGCTAGCAGAAATTGTGAGCAACCCCCTATAACAGTTAATTTAAGAATTGGGGTTCATTGACAAGGTAAGCATAATTGAACCAACCCCTATAACAGTTAATTTAAGAATCGGGGTTCATTGACAAGGTAAGCATAATTGAACCAACATAATATACGCATATGACAAACCTGTGTTCCTGAGTTCCTCTAAAGGCGATGACTATAGCATTAAGATCCTTTGCAACTCCAACAAATGACTATATCCAGTCATCATAGCATCAGAATTTTTGACAAAAGAGCACCACAAAAAACAAACCTATGAGTTATAATATCAGAATAAAGCAAAGGATATCAGGATTCATTCTCTTAAATCAATATATGCAAGTCATAATAAATGCACACCTGTAAGCAGTGCTCAACATCAACAAGCAGCTCTATAATGTCAAATCCCTGTTTCCACACAAAGATTTATCAGTCCAATTTTGAAAGAATGAAAATCTGATTGAAATTGAAAATGTTACAACTAATAAGAGTACCTCAGTCAAACCAGAACACCTCGGGCATGTCCAAGTAAAAAGTTGTGTCAAATCTGACATATATACCTGCAGCCACAAAGCTTCTTTTAGTCACCAAATCATATAAATCTTTAAAAACCCCGTTCCGGTTCATACTGGTCTTGAGTTTTGTGTTATTACCGCAGAGGCATACTCAACCAATATTGTTGCAAGAGAGTGATTGTAAGCGGTTAGATGATTATCTGCGTGCTTATGCTCGGCCATAAGTTCTGCAGCAAATAATAAAACCCCTTACAATTTCTACTCCAACAAACCTCAATCTTTTCGTATATTTGCATAATAACAAGTAGAAAAAAAATATATCAACTAATATATATTCCATGCCCAAAAATCTTTAAAAAAATTGAATTGATCACACAATCTTGACCTAAAATCTAGTGCAATTACCCTTGACAGAAACAAGAGAGCAATAAATAAGTGTATTAATTCATAAAATTACCTCTTTCACAAGAGAAAGCAAACAGACATACAAAAATCGCCAAAATAAACCACCTCCTTTTCCCCATATACTCTGCAGTGATAACCCATAACAATCCATTAAAATCAAAACACACAAGCTAATTGAAAAACAAAAATTAAGCAAAAGGACCTGGGGGACCCGCTATCACCATGAATTCTGAGCTCCGATTTTAGGGTCTCCGGCGACCGTACGATTATATTAGACGGAAAGACTGCAGCCTTGTCGTGTTTTTGGATAAAATAGAGATCGTAGCGTAAAATAATTTGATTAATTGAGGAATAAGATAAGGAAGCACTGATTGAGAGAGAGAGAGAGGGAGGGAGAGGGAGGGGGGTAATAATATAAGAACAAAAACGAATGTAGTTTGGTTTCCTTCGATTGTTTATTACCTATACTACCCTTTTCACTTCTCCGGTTTCCATCTCAGTTTGGGATTCTAAGGAGATGTTATGGTAATTTCAAGTTACCCTTCATGTTTTTTTAAAAATATTTCTTGAATCTTACACGTTAGCGGTTTGCCCTTGTCAAATGTCAAGACCCATACTGATGATGCATTTTCCAAACGACTTGTCAAGGGACGACGCTCTCCCCTCTTTCGTTACCTCAGAGTCCAGTGCCCCTGCGCCGCGCCCATTAAATTCGCACGTTCGAGTTTGTTTGGCAGTGTGATTGTGGTTATTTTTTAAATAATTTTTTATATTAAAATATATGTAAATAATATTTTTTTTATTTTTTAAAAATTATTTTTGACATCAGCACATCAAAATGATTTGAAAACAATAAAAATATATTAATTTGAAGTTAATAAAAAAATAAAAAAATTTCAAATTTTATGAAAAATGCTTTTAAAACACAGAAACAAACAGGCCCTAAGACTGAAGGTGGAGTGAAGTGTGTGAGTATCGTTCTTTTCAGATGCCAGTTTCTATTGAATGCCCTGCTTGAGGAATAGAAATTTCATATAACTTATGCTCTATATAGAAATATTAGATTGTATAGGGTTGATAATGAAGCGGATTCATTAAAAATTCACAGATGAAAAAATGGAAGAAAAAAAAACATTCATTCCCCTTCTATATCTTATGTCCATTGTATTTTTGCTCTGGTGGGTTTTTTTTATTTAATAAAACTCCGGGATATTAAATTATTAATTCATGGAATACTTGTTTAAAACTACCTACAGGCTGTAGGGGTCAAGTTATTGATGTGAGATGGATCCAGAAAAAAAGGGTTCACTTATATTCCAGAAACAATTCTGACGAGTTCTCTGATGCTTTTTTCTAGCCATAGCAATCCAACCAAGTCTAGAGATTCCTCCAATTGTTATTTCTGATGATTTTTTTAGCGTTGGTGGGCATGTTGATTTAACACTCTCCAAATTAAATCATCAAACAAAATTGATTTTATCATGTTTTAAAGCTAATTTAACCTAAGGTACTGTTTGTGATTGTGATTGTGGTTGTGGTTGTGATTTAAAGTGTTTTTCGCCTAGAAATGCATTAAAATGATATTTTTTTAAAAATAATTATTTTTGAGATTAGAAATCAAAATAATATGAAAACATAAAAAAATAATAATTTTTAACAAAAAAAATAATTTTGAATTTTGAGAGAACACGGTTTCAATCGCGTTCCCAAACAGAACTTAAATTGGTTAGGTTGTTAGAAAGTCCATGTGATTTTTATTTTAGGTAGCGTGGGTTGGATTGGATTTTCTTAATCTCAATTTATCTATCTTATATAGTTATTAAATCATATGTTATTCGAATATGCTTATGAACATTTTATGTGACAAAACCAAAGGTTATCCTTGCAATCTTTAAATAATTAGTGTATATGTGATGTACTCAATAAGTTGATTACATTATAATAACTATGTTCATATAAATATATTTAATTTATTAAAAGTTTATTTATTTTTAATATTCATTATATATTTAATTAATAAATTTAATATTTTATTAATGAATCTAGAGTAAAGATAAATTTACATGGAAAAAAATAATTTCAAATAAAATTATAAAGTTGTTATAATTATGAGATTCTTATTGCATCAAATCATTATTCCTAAAATGTTCATGGTCAATGTTATATTAAGACTGAATATTAATTAAAATTGTTAAGACTGATATATATTTTGTTATTTTCTATATGAAATTAAGCAATTGTTATCATAACTTAAGGTACGAGGAATACCTAGAACTAATATATAGGTGTCAAATGACATGTACACTAAACTGACTTGCATGAGAATTCTATATGGAGATGTCATTTGTGTTTATGAAAAGACTCACGTAACAACTGTATAAGTGATTCTTAAATTTGAGATTATTAAGTTATGTTTATATAAAGAGTGTTATGTTTTGATATTGTTACACGTTATCCTAATCAAGAGTAACAAATGGACAGATATTGAATATAACATAAACTATATGAAGGTATTTAAATAATCAAGAGATTATTCATCACCCTAGGTGGATTAGAAAAAAAATATTTTATTTGTTCTCAAATAGTATTAATTGTAAATCCTTGCACATGGTGGAATGAGATTTGAAAAGAGTTTCAAATCTTATTCAAATAATCAATGACTATGGAGTTTAGAACAAGTATTATTTGACATAATAAACACATTACATGCTATAATATCTAAATCAGGATATTATTGATAAAGGAACAATAATTACACTAAGAAATTAGTTATTGAAAGGTTAAGTTCAACCACTTATAACTTTCTTAATATTTGAGGGATCATGACAAGTTGTTAAACATTATACTTAATCTTTAAATATAAATCAATCAATTGATGCAATAATTGATAATAAATTAATTTGTTAACTTTATTTTATTTTATTTTATTTAGGATTGTGATTTATATTTGGGTCAACTTATTAGAAAATCTAATGACTCATATACATAAAAACCACTGGTTAGAAATAAAAATAAAATGATTAAACATGTGTGATTTTATTGTAAATAAGTTTTAAATGTAGGATTAGAGTGTAATTTATATAGAGAATTACAGTTTTAGACATAGAAAACTCAAGTAGGGACTTGATTGAATAATTTTTAAAAAATTTTCTAAAATAATATGTGTGATATTATTAAGAGGGAAATTTATATTTTGCTATTTATATGGTTTTTAAATTTTCTTATAAATAGAATGTTATGCCACTTATTTTCTAAGTAATACAACGTACAAAAACTATGTAAGTTACAAAACACCTAAAAAACACAAAAAAAAAAGAGTTAGCATTCAAAGATATAGCAATCACTTTCTCCTAAAAAAGTTTAGGAGATTTCTCACTTCTGAATCTTGTAGATTACCATTAGAGGTTGGACACTTGGATAACTTGTAGTTTGCGACAACCTAGTATTGAAGCAATTATTCAAAGTCAATAAGAACATCTGATCTTCAAGTAATCTTCATATAAACCCTAAAATCCTCTAGATTTATCTAACATGATCTTAGAACTCTAAAAAAAAATTAATTTATTATTCTCATTGTGTATATGTGTTTTGGAAAACTCAATTGTGGTAGCGGAGCAATCGTTAGACAATTAAAGTTGTTGATTGCATGTTTTAATTATTATTATTATTACTGGTGTTAATTGCGAACTAATTTTTTGTGCAAAATTATTTTCCCAAAAAAGCCTTTTCTCTCGTGATTTTTCAAAAACAAATGGCTACTGCTCCGACCAAATTTGGTTGAAAACTAAAAAAAATAGTTTTAGATGGTTGCAATAGCCATTAGCGGCATTGCTGACATGCTGGCAACAAACACAGCAGCACCAGATGTTGTTACGTGTAATGTCAGCTGGTGCAGCGCAAAGGTTGTTGCCCTGTGCTGCCACCAAGTACAGTGCCAACATTGCTCCTGAAGGCTGTCGGTAGCGTGGGCAGCCCATGTCAACAGCAACAGCAACAGCAAAAAAAGCAATGAGAAAAAAATAGGGGCAAATTACAGTTCTACCTTTAAGCTTTGTTTAAGGTTTTTAGGATATAATTACAACACTACCCTTGTAACTTATATCTAATTACATATAGGTATGCTTAGGGCTAAAATTATGATTTTACCCCTCTGTATATAAAATAATGATTTCATATTAAAATTAAAATCCTAAATTAAATTAATTATAGAATTATTTTTCTTAATTGGATTAATATTGAATTAAAGTATTTAACTCTTAAATATTTGAGTTTGGTAATATCCTAATAGGAATAAGATTTAATTTAAAATGCTTAATTATATAATGTTTAGAAAAACAATTTTTCTAAAATAAAAGAAGTTTTTAATCCAGAAAATTTTGTATAATTGACCCTAAAATAGTTTAGGATATTAATAAAAATAATATGATTAATTTTTTAAAAAAGATTTTCAAAGAAAAAATGTAAGGTGATTATATATGTTAAAAAAAACTAGTTTAGGATATTAAAAATATATGGTAATTTAAAAAAAAATCAAAGAAATAATGTTTCATCATCAAAACCTTATAAAACTTTGTCAACAAGGAAGATATTGTGAATAACAATTTCCCTTGCATACAAATTCTTATTTTCAACCCTTTTATCCCTTTTGAGTTTCAATTGATCCTCATGAACCTACTTGGAATATAAAGAAACTACAACCACAAACTTCTCATCCTTCATAAATGAATATATATTCTTAAATCCATCATACATAGTTTTTCTATCATACTGTCAAGGTCTACTTAATAATAAGAACTACATCACATAATACTTCATCATAGTACTTTCCAATGGAAAAAAGATATAAGAACTTGTTTAAACACCTTTACCTCACCACAATCATTCAATCATTGCAATTATAGGGAACATGATGTTTAATGGTACGCAAGTTCAATTTATCCACCAAATCCATACTAGTTATATTCGTCCCACTACCATTATCAATTATCATGCTATATACTTTATCCACCAAACCTTTCTCTCTCCTCAAATTAGGTCATCAATAAGGAAAATAAGTGGCCAAATTAAAAGATGGTTGTAACGCCCCTTCCTCTTAAGTTGTCTCTCCACTTTAGCGGTCATATACATCATATCCTCCAACTCTACTTAATGTTGTAGCTCTCTAATATGAATGATCTCACAATTCAACCAATTTAAAAACCTAGTCATGGTGGCCTCCTTTTCCTCCACAACCTTAGCTCGAATCATCACGACCATCATCTCTTTATGATAGTCATGAATACTCTTAGTACCCTAACTTAAACCCTATAGTTTCTGATACAACTCCCTATAGTAGTGATTAGGCATAAAATGCATTCACATCAAATACTTCATATTATCCCATTTAGCAATAAGTCTCTCCCCATTCCTTTTTTGGAAGTCACAATTTGATCCCACCATATAATTGTATAATCAACAAATTCACTTGCCATAAATTTCATATTTTTTTGCTTAGAATAATTATGACAACAAAAAAATCTAATCTACATTTTTCTCCTATTGCAAATAAGTCTTGGGATTGTTTTTACCTTGGAAATTATGAATTTTAAGCTTGATAAAGTCCAAATCACCATCAACTTCATCATGATGCCAATAGTTTTGGAAATCCTCTATGGTTGAACTGGCCTCCATGCCTAAACTCATCATCTCATTGGTTTATAGGTTATCAAAAACCTTTTGTATGTCTTATGGCCTCATCCTCAAAGTCATCATCCTCACCTCATCATCAAAGTCATCCAAGTTATGGTTTACATGTCGTTTAGGTCTTCTGTCAAAGTTACCTCTTCAATTAGCCCCATTTCTTTATTCATCATTCTTATTACTATGTCTTCACATTCTATCCAACATCACATGTACATTACTAATCGCCATTTTAAACCTCTATATCATTAGTGTTAGCCTTTGAATCTGAAGTTTGAGGTTGTTTGTCTCCTTAGTTGGTAGTGTTTCAACATTTTCTTTAGCCATCGCGAATCTGCAAAATTCATTAGTGGTAAAAAAAATTATGTTTACTCACTCACTCCCTCATAGACTTCTCTCCTGTTTCAATCAAAGCCTTCAATTACAAGTAATTTTAATGCCAAAAAGTCTGTATTGATGGCATTTGCAAAGATAATGTCAAGAAGGGGCAAAGACACGACAAGAATAAAGTTTATAATAAGAAAAATATTCATTTAGATCTAATTTGCCGTCTGACTTCCTAGATCAAATTTGATAGAAAGCAAACAAAGGTGTTTTTGAGTAGTAATCAACCCAAAAAACTGAATACATTAATTTTTAATGGTACTAACATGAAATTACAAGGCATTTCAATTGACAAACGTAACAAATCATTTTAGACTTAAATTAACATTTTATAATGTGTAACTTTTTTTTTACTCTAAGAATAAACACAATTAAAACATATAAACAAGGACAAACATAAGAAGGAAAAGAAAACTGATCAAAACTAACTTAAGCGATTCTAACTGAAACAAAGAATAAAGAAGAAAAAAAATTATCGTGGAAATAAATAGATAACAACAAGAAAGATATAACCTAATTATAGAGTCTAGTTTTGATACCAACTAACATAAACCTCATGGTCACACAACCTACAATAAATATGATAACTTCCCCTAGAAACTCAAATAATCAGGTTTGGTTAAACCTTGACCCAATGTTAACCTGTAACTACGAACCAAAGGTATTGAATGATTGCAAATGATGCTACAAGGTCAGTTATACCATAATAAATCTGATTTACACTTTGTCCCGGTAAAAAAGAAAAAGTTTGCTCAAGAAAAACTAAATTTCATTAATATCAAAAGGCTGCTCAAATTTGCATCAAAAAAAGACATGATATAGTCCCAGAATAATAACCCTAATAGTCTCATGTTAGATTGCAAATCAATGAGTCTTAACTAAAACTCAACTAAGCACAAGTCTAATGCCTAAAACAAGCCTAGGCATTAATTTGGACCAAAACATACCCAACAAAAATAAAAAGCTCTAAAACTAAAATATAATTATCCTAAATATTAATTAAAACAATAAATAAATCTAAAGAAATATTCAAATTAATACAAGTTATAGCAAAAACCCTAAAATCATATTGCCTTGTATTGGATCTCTTGTAGTTGAATCTGAAACTTGTAAAATAAAAAGTGCCCCTTTGTGTCATTTATTAATCCCATTTTCTTGCTTGAAAGATGTTATCTTGAATGTTGAAGTTTCTTTCCTTGTTTAACTGAAAGTATACTCTCAAAAATAAGAAAAAAAGTGGTTGCAATGTCTCATTTAAATAGTCTCTTATAACCTCATTTTTTAATAAGAAAATCCTGCAAAAAAAAGGAAGAAAATAATAAGGATAGTTCTCCAATTCTAACCGCCTCTTATAATCCATGTTAAGGAATAATTCCTTACATTTAAAGGACAAAATATGATGGAAAATAATTCTCATATGTTGTTGCCTCTTTGTTTCCATGTTAGGCATGGAATCCTTGCTTAACATGGAAAAACAATATTTCTTTTTCAAGTCAACCTTAGCCGACTCTTTGTTTCCCTTTTGAATGTTAGGAAACTTCCTCTTACAAACAACTAAATAGATGTCATCCATGCATCCTAGTTTAGCTAGGATATTTGATAAATCTTTATAGAAAAAGGATCCCAACACCCCAATTAATCCAATCCACCTTTAGATTTCATGAAACCCAATCTTATACACATTAATATAACCAAAATTAGAGTTGATACAAGCTCCCAACAAACTTACTTTGCTGCTCAAATCAGACCCATTCATAAGCTGCTCAAATCTTGCCAAGTGCAATATTAATGGCTTTGGACTGAACTAGGGGTGATCATTTTCAGTTCGGTTTGGTTTTTATAAAAAAAATAACCAAACCTATTAAAAAAACAAAACGGTTCAAACGAACCTGTTTTGGTTTGGTAAGGTTTTTAGGATAAAAACTGGTTCAAACTGGTTTGACTTGGTTTTTTCCGGTTTGGCTCTGTTTTTTTGGTTTGGCTCAGTTTTTTTCCGGTTTGGCTCGGTTTTTTTTGGTTTGGGTTTGGTTTAGTTTTTTCAGTTTCAGGCTTATAAAACCAAACCAAACCAGTTGGTTTTTTTAAAATTTTAATCGGTTTTTTTTCACGGTTCAGTTTTTTTGGTTATTTTTTTCTGGTTTTCTCGGTTTAATTGGTTTTTTGGTTTTTTTGCTCACCCCTAAACTAAACCCCTTATCATACACAACCCAAAGCTAACCAAACTCACTCCATGCTAAAACCCTCTCATAGCTAATTGTATTTCAATTGGAAAACCAAGGCAAGAAACAATATTGACCGAATGGCCTCCCATCTAAGCTCAAACACATAACTGAATGTTCAACATGAAAAATCCAAGTCTAAATTGTATCAACCTAAGTGTGTGGGCCAATCTATTTTGTACAAAAAATCAAATTATTTTTTTGTACAAATACTACGGCTTTGGATCTGTAAACCTGACTTATTAAAAAAAGGCCTAGCCTACGCACTAAGCCTCATATTTTTTTTATATTAAAAGACAAATGACATGTTGTCTACTCTTTATTTTATTTTAAAAAAAGAGGTGCAAGCGACGCGTATCCTACAACCTTAGAATTAGGCTACCGTAGGGTTGCTAAAAATCAAGGCAATGACGTTTTATGTTCAAAACTTTGATTTTCAATCCTTTTTCTTTTTTCTAAATACCATAGAGATCTTGATAAATCTTTCAATGCCTTAAATAATCCTAAACTCAATGTGAATAAAAAAAAAAATTCTCGAGCTCATATCTATAATCTTAGACGATGAGAACGTTATGAATACCTCAACGAAACTCCTCTCACTAGATAGAATCTGTTAACACAAAAATCAATTATTTTGATTGTAGGAATTAGTGTCGATTGAGATTTTCTCTCTCGATCATAGTTTTTAAACCTGGACCAGTCCAAAGCCCGAGTTCCAGGTTTTGACCAGGTCACCAAGTCGGCCGAGTCAATCTCTATTTTAAAAAAATTCAAAACGGCGTCATTTTAGTTAAAAAAAGTCAACGGGTTGCAATCAGGTTTTTGACTGAGTTTTGCCAGGTCAACCCACCGGGTCGGCCAGGTCGCACCGGGTAATGACTTTTCCTATTTTTTCTTCAACCCGGCCCGGTTCCAGCCCCGGGTAGGCCGGGTCCCGGGTTGACCCTCTGGGCCGAGCCGGGTTTCAAAACTATGCTCTTGATTACCATAATTCAATGACTCTCTCTCCTCTTTTAAACTAAAAACCAAAAAAAAAAAAATTATACCGAAATTGAATTTTAAAAAATTAAAAGGATAATCAATCATTTAGAAAGTATGACTTAACAAAAAAAAATTAGTATTGTTTATTAGCCTGTTAACAGTGTGTTTTCTACGGCCAACAGCTGCCTCATTTAGTTTTTTTTCTTTAATTAAAACATACTCTAAATGGTGTGGGGGAATTACTATTCCCCCACACACATTTCACTGTGGATTACAACAGTATTCCATAATGATTCTTCTCCCTTTTTTTTCTAACTTTTTTCTTTTTTCTTTTTTTTTTGTTTTTTTTTTCAAATTTTGTTTTTCAACTTTCCTATTTTTTTCATTTATTTTTTTAAATTTTTTTTTGTTGATTTTACCTTTTAAATATTGATCTGGTTAAAATATTTGCTTTATAATTTTGTTTTCTTTAAAATACTATGAATTGCCGCGATGTTTTTCCACATAGTTTTTCTTTTTTATTTCTTTATTTTTCAAAATTATATTTGTCGATTTTTTTTTATATTGAGCTAATTGAGAATTTGGTTTTGTAATTTTTTTCTTTAAAATATTGTTGATTGCTATAGTGTTTCTCCACATGATTTTTTTCTCCAAAATTATCTTTTTTATTTTATTTTATTTTTTAATATTGAACTGGTTAGAAATTACAGTTACAATATGTTAGGAAAGCATTGTAACTTTTTTTGAAAATTACTATTGATTGTTATAGTTTTTTTTCCCACATGGTTTTTTTTGTTTTTATAATGTTTTTTTTTCTAAAATTATCTTTGTCAATTTTATCTTTTAAATGTTAAGCTGGTTAAGAATTGTACTTACAAGTAACTACAAGTTTTTCCTTACAAAACACTATGGATTGATACAGTTTTTCCTCACATGGTTTTCTTTCAATTTCTTTTGTGTTTTCTTTTTTTGCGATATTTTTTCCAAAATTATCTTCGTCGATTTTATTTTTTAAAATATTGAGTTGATTAGAATTTAACTTTGTAATAAAACTTAATTATGTGGGGAAAACATTGTAGCTTTGCTCATAAAACATTGTGGATTGCTACAATGTCTCTCCACATGGTTTTTTGTTATAACTTTTTTCAAATTATCTTTTTTAATTTTATTTTTTTAATATTGAGTTGTTTGTAAATTATAATTACAAGTCATTACAAATAAGGCTAAATCATGTAGGGAAGCATTGTAGTTTTCATCACAAAACACTGTGAATTGCTACAATGTTTCCAACATGATTTTTTTTTGTGTTTGTTTTGTTATTTTTTTTCTAAAATTGTTTCTGTCGATTTTTTTTTAATATTGAACTGATTAAGAATTTAGCTTTGTAATTTTTTTCTTTAAAACACTGTGAATTGTTGCAGTGTTTTTCCATGTGATTTTTTTATGATTTTTTCCAAAATTATCTTTGTTGATTTTTTTTTTAATATTGAGTTGATTAAGAATTATAATTACAGTAAAATTAAATCATATGAGGAAAGCGTTGTAGTTTTTCTCACAAAACACTGTGGATTGCTACAATATTTTTCTAAATGGTTTTTTATTTTATTTTATTGAGAAAAGCGCTATAGTTTTCCACACAAAACATTGTCAATTGCTACAACGTTTTTTCCTTCCAAAATTATCTTTGTTGGTTTTTTTTAATATTAAGTTGGTAGAGAATTTAGCTTTGTAATTTTTTTTCTTTTTATTAATTGAAAAGTTAAATCATGTGGCGAAAGCACTGTATTTTTCTTCACAAAACACGGTAAATTTTTACAAATCATTTTGTTTAGTTTCTAAGTTTTTGATCACCAACATAACTTTTTTTTTGTCATGAAATATTTACTCCATCATAACTTTAATTTCTATTACTTATTTAGCGTTAATTCATAATTATAATGCTATTAAATATATTTATTTTATAAACCTGTAGCAACGCGCGTTCATCTCATCTCGTAATAATTATACCATGTCAATACAAGACATGAAAACCAGCGATATATTTTCTTGACTTCTAAATCTGTCAATATCTCTGGATTTATGTCCTTTCTGATTTTTATTTTCTTCCTTTTGATATGGTTATGGGCTTGACCATATTCTTCTTGAGGGTTAATAGTTTACTGAGTGCTTGATTCTCCAGCTACTTTTGATATGGAATGTCCTGATTATTGTAGACCCCGAATCGGATGTTCATCATTAATGGTTGTCCTGGATTCAGGCTTTTGTGGAGCACTGTTGCTTGGAGCAACAGTTCATATCAGTTTCTGGGCAACAAATACCAGAGCAAGTTGCTTGGAGCAATTGATGCTAGGTAAATAATTTGACCTTTCCAACGCTTTCTGAACTCTCTCTTCTGAAACTCATGGTTCCCTCTTTCCTTCTAACCAGTGACTTGCCGGAGATTTTTGGCAGTACCTCGCATTTGTGCCAATAACGATCCATTGAATGATACAGCATACTAAAGGTACAATTGCTGCTACTTGTGTTTTTGTTTTTGTTAATTACATTTCTTCGTTTTCTAAGCAATTCATAAGACAAATAAAAACATCACGTATCCTTCTTTCATTTTGATGATCCAGATGGTTCAAAATTTTTCTTTCAGCGAAGAAACAGCCGTTGATGCTGCAAATTATGGCCATTCAAGGAATCATGTAGAACATCAGATTGTTTCTCCAGTTCCTGGACTAAGTTATCAGGATATATTGAGAATTCTTAGTATTGTTGATGTGAAACTCGTGATCACGTAGTCACGTAACGCATAACAAATACTAAAAAGCAAAATAATCAAGTTTAATAGGAATATGATATAATGAAAACATGTTTTAAAACATTAGTATTGTTAGAATAAGAACCTTCAGGTTTGATAGGAATGTGATATAATGAAAATATGTTTTAAGACACCAGTTTTATTAGAATAAGAATCTCCACCCAACGAACAACAATTCACGAACAAGAAATATATGAAAAAACACCACAAAAATAGTTATACTTTAATAAGTTTAATTATTCCTTGTTTGATCAAGAAGAAAAATATTGCATAATGCAAATCATAAATTTATTCAAAATATCATGATTGAAAAACTTAAATTAAGTACAATCTAAATGGTGGTGAAAAACATTCTAAACAATTCTTTAAAAAAAAAAGAATTTTTAAAAAAACAGGTAAAAAAATTTTATATCAACTGGAAAACTAAAATAAATAATGTGTGGTAGCTTCTAGATCTTATCACAATGTTTTTTTGATGTTGGATAAATCTGAAATTTTAACATGATATAAAACAAGACCTTCGAAAACATCCAGTAAAATCTCAACCCGATTCAATAATTGAATAAAAAAAATATTTATTGGCATAAAATTATGCATTAAAAAATATCAGCAAAAATGGAAAAAAAAGCCGAAGGCGAGTCAATTCTACTCATTTTCTTTTATTTTATCTGGAGCTGTTTCCAGTATGAGAAAAATCAACTGAATGTAATGTTTGAGCCTTTTGTTATGTTTTTGTTTGTCCAGGCACTTGAGGATGCCCTCGCTAAACAGGAGGAACTCCTAACCTCCATTAACAGGAAAAAAGAACGTAAAGTTCACGTATCTCTGATATTGCATAGCAAAACTGAGTGATGCATGCAAACATTGTTCTAATTAACTGTCTCTTCATGTTTTCGGATTTTAAATTAAGAGTTGATGCTGATGAGGTAATAGATGCTGGGGCTGACAATGGTGGATGTAGAGATTTTTGGTCCCATAATACTTCGATGTTTTCAGACAAATCCCGTGTATGCTGCTGCTGCTATTATTATTATTATACAATCATCTTCTTGATACGATTCTATAAATTGAACAAACAAACAGGCCCTAAAAAAGCACACAAGATTTCCAAATGATTTTAAGAGCACACAAGATATTCAATAAATTCTTTTCGGTATTGATTCCAAGATTTGAATCCAAAAGGCCGAGCATATTTTTAAATTAAGAGTTTTGTGCCGTGCTTGCGATTCTATATACATCAAAATTTCCTAAATTTTCCTAAATTTTGAGTGGGAGATCATCACAGATTAAATTAGAAAGGTGATAAACCAGAAAAATAAATAAATACACGTAATAAAAAGAAAATTTGATTGGTTTGACTACAAAGCTGCATCAAGATTTACTTGGGCCTAAAATTTTTGGCACGCATACCGGAGTCCTCTTGACCGTCCATGTAAGCAAGCAGCTCTTCCTGCCTCATTGAAGCTTTCATACAGAGCCTGCCCAGGAAGCATAAGTGATTTAAGCCATCACACAACTAGAGAACATACAGACAAGCCGTCCCATGATAACATGCATTAGATGAAAACAGAAGCACGAGATGAATCAAACAAAATGCATTAAACGCTTTGGTGAAGGGAAAAATTACCAAAAAGCAATATGAACAAGACTCCTCTCCCACCTTCAGCATGATACTGAGACTCACTTTAATATGAACCCCATATATCAACCACGTCCTCATCACTAACACCAGATTTCAGTGGACCATGGTGGTCTTCAGCGACATTCTCTTCCTGTTCTTCTTCAACTCCTACATTCTCACCCTGCTCGGGTTTTGTAACTTCACCCTGCCAGCGCATCTATACATGCATTACCAATTGAGTGATTTTTATATATGAATACTGGCACAAATGTGTGTGATTGTTTCAAAAGTAAAAGTTGAGCCTGCAACCCTCCCATCCCCTCCCCTCCCTATTGGTGCCACTACTGCAGATTAGACTACTACAACTAAGCAGCAAGGGAAACACAGGATGAGCCAATGAAAGACATAACACTATTAACAGTGATCGTTACCATCTAAGAAGGTCACAGAAGACCGTATCTAGGACCTGCAGTTGGGCTTCCCTTAACTTCTAAATCAAGTGAAGGTAAAGTTCTCACACCGGTACTATCCTATTATGCTTGAATCTCTTTATTGTGCAAAAGCAGTCTGCGAACCACATGAATCCCAATTGGACAACCATATCAGATAATCAACAGTAGGGAAATGTCCACAAGAACAATAGAAAGCATAACATGAAATATATAGTCAGATTCCAACACTAATGGGTCCACTCTTCCAATTTTAGCAGGTTAGTCAAGCTCTTCAAAATTTATTGTAACATATTATGTAACAGCAAACTGTATCCCAAACAAAACCAGATGACCATTTCCATGTGAGCGTTTGCAGGTGGGACCTATTATCCTATAAATGCAAAGAACACAGCATGCAGATAAACAGCAATACAACATAATATATCGATAAAACAGCAACAAATTAAGCTTCTAAACAAAGGGATATTTTGTTTTCCTTTACCTGGTAACTATAAGAGTAAATAGAGCATTTTATTCATAACAAAACAGAAAGATGGCAGGAAAAAAACGCATACACTAGTTTCAGCATTTAGCTCTGCATCCTCCTCGCCTGACACATCAACTAGGTCATCTTTGTAAGACTCTTGTTCTTCCTGAGTACCGGCAACTTCTTGTAGCTGCTCAATTAACTTTTCAAAATATGAATTATCTGCAAAAAAATCATATTATAACACATAGTATCCAACATGGTTCATCTCACAATGATTAAAATCAGTTTAAGTTTTGGTTTCTTATTCGCTTGATCCTAGTGGGAATCCCGGAAAAACACATATATCATGCTATGTATAACACAATCTTTAGCCACATATGAGAACAAATTATGGATTTTCACAATTTGATATCCTTTTAGGCTTTAGCTAAGCCAAATGTATATTTCCACTTCTAAGGGATTTAAAATGAAGCTACAAATCAGCAAACTAGGAGACTTTGATTGGAGATACAGTAGAAAATGTGATATCAGGCCCATGGCCAGTCAGTAACCACTTTTGAGATGAAGCCAAAAGAGAAGAGAAGGAAAAAAAAAACACCCAGATAAAAGATCTTGGAATCCCACTTCACTCAGTTCCCAAATAGTGCAGACACCATTGTGTAAAAGATATTAACTATACTGTAATACAAATTCAGCTGACTAGGAACTGAACTTTCAAAAAGAAAAAAAGTTACGTGATCTATTCACCTTTTGGACGACTGCTCAGAGCTTCATGGAGCCTTAAGGGGTGCTGACGCTCCTCCTTTTTATATTTTAACTTCACTTGATGCCGTGTTCGACCAGGAAAAAGTTGTTGGATCATCGATAAATCAGTCCCAAATTGTTGGATCCCCTAAAACACAACAGCAAATATATCAGTTGAAACTTGAAATATAAGACAAGCACAAAACACCAGGCATCATGGCATTGCATGCTGTGAATTGGCTTGAAGGAATTCATTAAGTTACATAGGATTTCTATATCTTCTCTCTCTTCTAACATCTCAAATTATATATTCAGGGAAAAGAGTCATAAATTTACACATTTTTTTTTTTTAGGTTTTCATCACTACAGCAATTACTTGGTAGTAGAACTGGAATTTCTTACCAACCAGACATGATAATGCACATCACAGGGAAAACTTTCCCTTGACTCTCTGATGATGTTGTGCCCCCTTAACAAGTTTTCAAAATTTTCAACTTAATGGAAGAACCAGCCAAAAAAATATTTAGACTAATGAACCCAACAAAAACTGACACTTAGCCAATCATCATGACCTCTGGTCTATCCATGACTCATTTCAAATAACCAACCTAGTATGCTATCTTAATGTATCATCACATAGAACAGCTTCAACAATTTAGGCTCATAAGCACCACAAGCAATAGTGGACGGAGTTTGCATAACTAAAATATAAACAAAAGATAGAATTTAGATCAGTTTTAATTTCAAGAGTACAAAAATTGAAACAAATACTTCTATTTGCTTGTTTATCAGTAAAACATGTGGTTAATTATGGCCTTTTAAATGCAGAATTACAACTATGTTTACCTCATAAAACAACTCTGTGTCTTGTTTTGACCATCTTGAATTGGGTGCTCTGTCCATGAAAGACTGGTAGTTGAATAAAGATGAACTTGGTTGAGCCCTAACATATGTTTGGTCATCACCATGGGTTACGTCTTGCTCCGAAGCAAATCCATCCTCTTCATTATGGGAATATTCTCCATGAAATGGATTGTCAGTGCTGCAACATAGTGAACAAAGGTTCAAATCAATACACTTTAAAACTATATATAAGCATCTTCTTCCCGTGTGACGATTTTAGCAATCATTCCTGGAGGCTGGAGCATGCAACATTATTGTTCAGAATTTCTTTTTTACTTTAATAAGACTAAACTGCTTTTCCATTTATTAGACAGATCAAATTTTACCTTGAGTTCTATGGATTTGGTCCAGAAGAAAAAAAAAAGGCAAAGCAAGTGGTGTGACATGTGATGAAATGTGCTTCCAATAAAGTAGATTACTAGAAACAGTTGAACAATTTTTGCTTGTTTTCTATTAGAAGAAATATGGGAAAAACATATCATGCAAACAGGACACAAAGCAACTGCCAAATACACAGGTGACATTACAGTGGCTTCCATTTATACGCAAAATTAGATGTATACATAAACTGATTCAATCACAAGAGCCACGGCAGTGTGATGCAACATAACAAAAGCTCCTCAGCTAAGTATTACTCATCAATTCACACCATACCTTTGATTGTTCGGGGGAATTTTTGATGTTGTCATCTGCATAAAAAGGACAGGAGGTCAAGCATAGAAACCTTGAACTTCTAAATATGCAAACATAACACGAATACAAGTATACTAATATGGAGATGACATTGATAAACCAAATCACAGTAAAGTGTTGCACAAGAGAGAGGGAGGTACACATACTGCTAACCGCTCCTTATACTCTGCAAACAAAATGATGTCCCTGATAGGCAACCTCTTGAAATCAATCTCATCCTCTGGCATGTTAAGCAAATCCTTATTCACTGTATAAAAGAAAGCAATTTGGTAAGACTTAGATAAGAATTCATAATCTCTCCTAACAACTGACACACATATATTGAGATTACCACATCTTTTGTTTCGACGAGTTGAATGAGAAAATTTCTTGCAAGGTTTTTGCGTTGACTGTTCTGGAGTGTCATTGGATCTGTTGCGCTTTCGAACTGGTTTTTCATTTTCAGTCACTGGTTCCTTTGATTTTTTTGAAGCTCGTTTCTTTCGAGATGCAATTTCCACTCTGTTTTCATCGTCACTCTCTTCATCCCCTCTAGGTTCATAATCATTATCTTCTTCATCAACAGAACAACCAGGAGGTTCAGCTAATCCACCATTATCATGAGCTTCATCCAGCTCATCAACAACTTGACGGCCAGCTGCCAAGGAAGATTTTTTGGACTTCCGGGAACAATTTGATGCTGAAAAAACCTTTCTTTTTCCACTCTTAGAACTCTAAGAAGAAACCAAAAGAAGTTAAACCCAATTGTCAGAACTAAATAAGATATTTATCCATGTCAAACAGCACTACCTCCTTTTCAGGCACTACAGGAACATCCTCTGAGCGCACGACATTTGCATTAGCCAAGCAATTGCTTTCTGTAAAGTCTTTCTGATTTTGATCCACTTGAAACTCAGAGGTACAAGGATCTACAGGAAGAAAATCGCCTGGATGCATGGATGAGCCATCAATATTGTCTAAAGGGAGGCCACCATTGCCATGAGGCTCATATTCTGGCTCGTCACCAAGTTGAGGGGCAGCGGCCTGCTTTCTCGGATGCCTTGATGATTTATCATGTTCATTCATGTCACCAGCTAAGGAAGCTTTTTGAGACTTCCAAGAACTACATGATACTGGGGCAGCCTTTCTTTTTCTACTACTAGAAGTCTTATAAGAAACCAAAAACAAGTTAGCACCCTATCTACACATCTAAGTAAAATATTTTATTCATGCAGAACTTATTACCTCCTTTTCTGGCAAATCAGAGGCATCCTCCTGATGGATAGCAGTCACATTATCTGAGCGAGAAGTTTCTGTAAGGTTTTTCAGTTCTTGGTTCATTCGAATCTCAGAAGTACAAGGATCTGGAGGAATAAAATCACCTAGGTGAGTGCATGGGGAATCAACAATATTATCTGATGGGAAGGCAGCAACTGAACACCCATCAATGTTTATGGTTTCAGAAGGAACACGTTGAACATTTGGTGGTAGGGCCATAACAGACTCCATGACATCTGGGGACAAGAAACCTGGAGTTTCCAAGCCAGGAAATGCCCCTGATTCCTGAAACTAACCAAATTATTCCAAAACACATTTGCAAGGAAGAAATTATACAATTTAAATAAAGGCTGTAGATTCACCTCTAATTCCAACCTTCCATTATCAACCTGAACAGCAGCTTCATTGGGACTTGAAAAATCTGTCGCCACCACATTACATTTCATGAATGCTGAAGAATCAACAAAACTTTGTGCAGGAAAGCTGGATTTTCCCTTTGAGTCCTTCTCACAAGAGACAGTAGCTAAAATTTCTGGAGGAGAAAGAAGAGCCTGGCCATTGTTTCTCCCTGGCTCTTTGGTCCCAGCACTCTCCATATTAGGCTCACCAACATGATCGGTTAGTCTACCATTTTCAACACCAGAAGATTCAACGGGCAGCATGTTATCCAAGACAGTGGAAGCTAGACCTGCCACCTTTTCTACTGCAGTATTGGGAACAGCAGAAGCAGCTAACTCAGATGTTCCCTTCCTAGGCTGGGCCTTTACCTTCGACTGTAACTTGCCAGCAGCCCTCCCTGACCAAAATAATAATAATAATAATAATAATAATAATAAT
>Ga0325411_1000189_pt1 | contig 61342 bp, 34 predicted proteins | sample PopdelMetagenome_13_FD_206181 | JGI IMG/M metagenome (GOLD analysis project Ga0325411, IMG submission 206181) | Populus deltoides microbial communities from Bellville, Georgia, United States - Xylem-PdIQD-R4 | ecosystem: Host-associated > Plants > Phyllosphere > Stem > Wood/Secondary xylem... | reverse complement strand
ACTTGCTGGTTTTCAGCTTTGTTACTATTGATCTATAATACTTACATTTCAATAATAATAAAAAAGAACACATTTTTTCTTTGACGAGTTTGATAAAATCAAGAATTTAAGTAAGATGATTTTTTTTTATATAGGGTTTGATGTGAACTTTGAAATAATAAGAGAAAAATAGAATTTTTTTTTTAAGAAATAAAACCCTAGTTGAAACTAGGAAGAAAACAAATTCGAGAAACAACACAAATTCATGATTGAAAGGATATAACCTTATAATAGCACAAGCTCTGATACCATTTTTTATGGACACCTCTCAACATACGCTAAAATAAAATTTGAATGGTTCACAACTTGACCCAATAAGAACTTGCCTTGAAAAACCAAAGTTATATGCAATGATAGCTCCCACCCTAAGCCTATAAAGAGAAGCAAACAAGTAGTATAAAATTACAATGAATTTGATCAATCATTCGATGAGTTTGTAAGTTCAATAAAAAACTTAGTATGCAAATTACTCAACCATATAAAACATAGCAAGAATGTCAATTTCTTTCTTAAAAATAGTCATTTTTTTTTCAAAAATTCTCTACAGAAGAGTATTTATACTTGAAAGAATTCTAAGTCTAATAAGTTATCTCTAATGAATATGGATAAACCTAGTAAATAATAATAATCCAATAAACTCAAATTTAAGTAAGGACTTTAATATCTCTAAAAGGCCTAATAATTACTAAAAAATAAATAAAACAATATCCCAGTTATTTAAATAAGACTAAAGTAATTTTTGTAATATGTTGGCATAATTGAAACTCAACTTCAAACGCATGCTTCTATTTTGTTTTAATAAATTAGAAGTCATGCCATATATTAATGGAAAGATATGGATGTAACTTTACAATGAAATATGAATCAAATTAAAAAAATATATAGATATAATTATGAAGAAAACAATAGTGAAAGGTCAAAATTGGCAAATTTGAATTTTCTTATTCCAATCTTTTTGTAATGTCTAAATGCTCATCTACAAGCTCTTCTTGAACATGAATTAAATTAGTTAAGGCATGTACTTTATTATTTTATATCTTATTGAAGTCCATCTTATTCCAATCATGAGTTTTGAAGAAGTCTTTCTCTTTAAACCTCGTAGCTAGCCATAAGTCTTGTCACTAGAACATTTGAAACCTCTAACGCATCTCTTATTGTTCCTTAAATTGCATCATTCTTTCTCTCTCCTTAAAATGATTTATTATCAAATCATTATCTACATCAAATAAAGATAAATAAAAAACAATGGCTAAACATCTAACTACACCCAAGTATGGTCCTTTCTGGTTGATTGACACTATGGCGGTCGCAGCGTTGCCCAAAGTGACTAACCCAACTAGCCTTCAACTGACAAAATTGACAGTTCATGATGGTCACTTTGAGCCAACGGTTGGGATTCTTTAGGGTTGAATCAAGAGCCAAGATTTGGCACAATCAAAGATAAAATGTCCCTCTTTCACCCCCTGTAAATAGGGGTGGATTTCATGGACTGAGAGGGAATATATTCGGGTCCAAATGTGATAAAAAAAACCAGCCTCTCCCCTAATATTTTATCTAGCATTATCATTCTTTCTTCTTTATTATTGTGACTTTGGATTCTTCAGCCACCATCACCTCACCAACGACATGACCATCAGTGGCCTAACACCCTAGCTACTCCATTTCTTTACTGGCAATAGGAGTAGCTACTATGAGCTCCTCCTTTCTCCCCTACACAGTCAACCATGACAGTGTCTCCTTCCTCTTAGACTAGCAACAAACCCTGCACCTTTAACCTCTAATCACCGGCAATAGCGACAAAAAATCTAGCAGACCGACAATTGCCACCATTTTAGTCTCTTCCTTCTTCAGCAATGGTAGCAGCAGTAGCTCCAACCACGTTGATTGTTCCTCCTTATTCTCCCTCTAACAGCCAACACCGCCCACCAACGACTCTACCACCAGTCAACAACAAGACTAGTCGGCCACTCCTTCCACGCTAGGTAGCTTTCCCATCTCTTATTCTTCTTCTCCCTCGTCTTCTTCTTTCACATATTGCATATGAATAGTGGAACATGAATTATAATTCATGTTCTACTATTCACTAGTGTAGTCACTAGGTTGGGAGAATGACTAAGCTGAATCGGGCTGGACCTGTTTTAGCCCAGCCCAGTTGGTTGGGCTGGGTCCAGTCCACCCTAAAAAAAGGGGAAGAAGAGTATGATGGGCTGCCAGTCGGCCTAACCCGACTGAGTTGAGCTGGACTCATTTCAACAGAGCCTAGATGGTCGAGTCAGGTCTAACCTAATTTATGTTTAACAACAACAATATATAATATTTTTAAAAAATAAAAAAAATTCAAAAAATTCAAAAGTCCTTTCAAAAAATTTGTGATTTTCTAGCATGTTTTTCTACCAATTTTGCATAATATTGGGTTGTATATTTACACTATAAGATATAGATATGGTATTAAAATACCTGGTTTTCTCCAAAATGTTTCTAATTTTTTTTAAAAAAATCAAATTTCCTCTTTCAAAATAAAAAATAAAAAAATATTTTGTTTTCATGCATATGGCTAAATTCTAAAAGTTTTCCAAGCATATTTTAATAAAAGAACAACAAAAATTACATCTTTATCATGTTTTAAAAATGCAAAAGAAAGAGAGAGGATATCGTAACTAGTTTATGGTTATCCATTAGGGTTTGACTAAAATATCAAAAACCCTTTACCAATCATTTTGTTCACTTTATATTTAAAGTGTTAGGGTTTACCTATAGATTTTTATAGCTGAGGGTGTAAAATCACACAATAGAGTATACCCTTAGATATTAAAGACATAAAAACAAAAAATATAAATAAATAAATGCAATGCTAACATTTAGACCTTAGAATGGTTAGGATTTAACCTGATAAGGTAGAGACTTCATCACGAAGGGAGATCTACCTTGAACTTTAGATAAGACCAAAGAATAGAAACTTGACCTAGAAAAAAAATCAAACAATAATATAGCTTACCTTAGATAGGGTGCAATAAGGGTGATACATATTCCCCTTGCACAACCAGTTCCTTACTCGGACTCTCACAAGCTATAGGTTTCGTAGTAAACTTAATACTAGGTGATGACTCTTGAATCTTATAATCATAATTTTATGATCATACCCAAAACCTTTTTTCCTTTCTTAATACCTCTCAGGAGGGTTAGCGCCCCATTCGACGTCGCCCCGCGACAACATTCTTTCTTTGTTTTCTTAAGGCTTTAATAGTTCAAGAAAGTTAGTATGAGTGTGCTTAAGCTAAGGTTTGTTGAGTTTAGGCTTTTTTTTTCTGTGTTTTTGGTCATTTTATAGGTTTAAAGCAATGATTGAGTTTTCTAGGTTTCTAGGTTTTGTGTTCAAAGGTTGCCATTTTAATTTCTTGCAAACTAAAGTTATGGGCTTGCCTTGAGTGTTTTGATCGAAGCCTGGGCATATATATGAGTGTTCTCTTCTTCCAATTAATCCATACAAGGTCTTGTTTGGATCAGTTGATCATTAATCCCTTTATAGATGTAGGTTTATGTTTGAGGCTGTTAGGTTTGATTCTTGAAATATTTGGCATATTATTCCCTTTAAATAAGTCTTTCAGGTTTAATTTTACATGGTATAGCTCTTTATGTCTGTGATTCGATGCAACTTGGTCTTTAGCTTTGATTTAATTTATAGGTTCTTATTATGTTTTTCGCGTTCTTGAGAATATTCAACCAAAAACCACCATTTAATCTTTGCAAACTCTATTTTGATCAAGGGTTGTGTTTCTATGTCTTGGGCCAAGTTGGGAGGCCTGTCCATATGACTGGACTAAGCCTTTAAAGCCTAAGACCACATTTAGCAAAGCCAAAATTTATCAAATAAAAAAATATATTTTTGGGTCTTTATGGCACGTTTAGAAAACATGCCCTTAAAGAAATTTTTAAACATGTATTTTTTAGCTAAAAACATGTTTAGCAAACATGACCTAACACATTTTTCACAACCTTATTTTCTTTCTCTTTTTTTGTATTTTTCCAAACACACCTTAGTTTAATGTTAATTAATTTTTAGGTGTTTGAAGGACTATTTTGCAATTAATTTTGGGTCTTTTATATAATTTATACCCTTTTATATTTAATATTTAGGATTATGAAGTTATACGTAAGACACTTCTCCAATATTAAATAAACCAGTTTTAAAAAATAGAAGAACAATAAAGATCCTTCTTTAAAAAACACAAAACAAAATAGATTTTATGTTTTAAATTGCATTTGGTTAAACTCTAAGATAATTTTCATGCATATTTTTGGAAAAAAAAATATTTTTTCTTTTTTCTTTTAAGAAAAATCATTTAATGGATTTTATAGCTAGTTTGTAAATATCCATTAGAATTTGGCCCAACTTTCAAAAACACAAAACAAAAATTTATTTATTTATTTTTAATACCAGGATTTACAAACTTATATGTAAGAAATATTCCTAGTATTAAGGGAAATAAAAATACAAAATATATTTTAGCTTTAGAATGGATATGTTTGACCTATAAAGTCAAGGTCCACCTTACTAAGGTGAATCTACTTTAACCAATAGACAAATCAATTGTTAAAAAAATACAACATAGCCTTAGTAATAATTAGACAAATGAACAGTACATCTTACATCAGGAAGAGAGTTATAGGGGTGATATTATTTGCCTTATACACAACCATTCCCCGTATACAGACTTTACAGACTAGTTAGGGTTTTTAATAACTATAACACTAGGTGGCGACTCCAAACCCTTAAACCATAAAAGAAAAGAAATTTCTTGTTCTTTCTACACCTAAATTTGATCCAAAAGGATGATCACCATGACATTATACACGTACGACAATGTTACTCACTGTCAACCACTAAGGGAAAGTGAGCCTCTTTTTCATTTAGGCCATCTTCCTATTATTTTCTCATCAAATACCAGCACCTTGTATCTTGCTATTGTTATTGCACATGTTAAAATTATGGTAAACACATGGCTATTTGGTTTGGGTCATAAACAAGGGGTTTAGGTGAAAAAAGAAATCATATATGAATAAGGGAGATGACTTGCTGATTTGATGTTGGCGGTAAGAGAAGAGGTTGTCATAGAGGTTTTGGATTGATGATAGTTTGAAGAATGGTCAATGAATAGAGATTATCTTTGGTTTTGGTCAAATGGTAGGGCATGTGCTTAGAGAGACCGAGTTGGTGATTCAGGTGTTTATGGTTATTCGATAAAGGCTTTGTGGGTTATGGTGCAATTCAATTTCAATAGTGATTGATTAGTACTTAAAAGTGCATTTTTATCAAGGTTTTATATCATCATTTTGCACTTGAAGTATCAATAACTTCTTAACTAAAGCATGTTTTATAATAAGAAGTCTGATACTATAAGATACCTTAAATTCAAGGTAAAAGTTCATCTTAAATGCAAGCCTATTACATAAATCAAAGGATTGATGGATGAGTTTAACTATTGAAATTGAGAAGATAAAGAAAGGGTTAAGCTTAGAAAAGAGATGCTGGTTCTGTTCAAACTGGAACATTGTTCAGTCATTGTCTCATATCTGGAGTTGTAGATCTTGGATTTTAATTTGGTTTATATGGCTAGAAAGCTAAGACATGGGCCTAAAACATTCATGAGGAATGCAAGATCAATTCTGCTGTTTGGAAGTCCAAATCTTAGCAACAACGGAGAAGTCATAATTTGTCCTACAACTCAGACATTGTTCAGTGTTCAACCCCTATCTCGAGTTCTAGAAGTCCAAATGCACCGATTCTTTTTTTTTTTGAAAGCTGAGACAATTTCCTAGAACTTTCATGACAAAAATCTGTTCAATTGTTGACATTATCAATGACGTTTTGTTCAGACAAGAAGATAAGGATTGTCATCAAGTCAAGATGTGGCCACCCACTCAACAATTAGTCATCAATCAATAGTTCCAAATTTTGGCCTATAAAAGGAGGCATTTTCCATGCATTTAGGCATCTTGGTTTTCAGATCAGGATCATGTTCTTGCTGTCTCTCTTTATATTTTTGTAATGCTGAAGTTTTGCTTATATTAATCTCTTGTTTATATTTTTCATTTCCTTTCCTTTACTTAGTTAACTTATATCTTATTTATGTTCTTATCTTGTTCATTTATGTTTCTCTTCTTCATTATGTTTAGCTAAGTTTATTATGTCAAGGTGAAAAGGTTACACTAATGGTGTAAGAATAAGTATAGTATAAACTCAACATGGACTTTAATGTTTGATACTAACATGTTTTGTATTTGTTATCTTATTTACTCTTAATACTTTGCTTGTTAAATGGTTAATCTAGATTTATGTTGTATAACCTTGATACAACAAATACTTGGGGGTCAAAACCCTAAACCCTAAAAATGCTAAAATACAAAATAAAAAAAATGAGAAATTTTACAGGAAATGTTATTTTAGATCTTTTTTTAGAATTGTTTGAAAAGTTGGGGGTCAAAACGAGTTTTGACATGATTATTTGAAAATCTATCTTTTTATTAGATATTCTCATCCAAACTAGTAAAAATACCTTCACGTGAGAAACTTATACCTAACATAATTTATTAAAAAAAAGTATTATAAATTTTAACACCACATTACAATTCATGCTCTTAAAATTTCATTTATTTTTATTTGGGTGGGGCTTTGAGTTTCTCAAGTGAGGGTCTTTTTATAAGTTTGTATAGAAATATGAACTAGAAGGATATATTGAATAATTATTTGAAATATAAAGATAGATAGATTAAGAGTGATTAAACTAATATGAAGCTTATAAAATATAAGGATAAAAATCAATTCCCTCTATTTTATCAAAACATTACTACTTTGCTCAAAATTCTATTTTAGTGATTATCATCATCAACATAGTCAGACATAGTCATGAATTAACTTAACTATAGGTAAGACTACCTATGTTTGGATAATGTGAATTTCAATTTTGGTCAATTACTATTATATTATGTTAGAGACTAATATAAATCATATCTTGAAACCTTACTTAACAACTTAAATTTTTAGGTTGAGGTTGTTCTGTGACATGACATTAGAGCCTTGTTGACCAGGCAATCACAACTTAGAATCTCACTACCTATATTTTATTTGGTAAAATTAAGCACAAGACAGTAGTGAACATGTGCAAGTTTTAAGCCCAAAGAGCTTTCACTTGAAGGGATGAGTTAGAGAATAATATAAATCATAAATTGGGACCTCACGTAATAGCTTAAACTTTTGAATTGAGATTTGAAAAGTGAATTGAATTCGAGTAATGGAACAAACAATAAAAGCAGGGAAAAGATCTTTTGCTTTTTCCTTTTCTTTGAGGTTTGAGCAAAAATGAAAAGACAAGGAAAGAAAAAGTGACTAGAGTGACTCCAAAAAGTAGGAAAGAACATAAACAACAGTAGTAATATAAAGCACAAAAGTAAGGTACCACCTTAGCGAGCTTCAAGGAATGAATTTCAGTGTTTTTATTATTTTCTTTTTTTTCTTTCAGTTTTAAATCTTTTTTGTTTAGATTATTAAGGCTAAAATCTAAACAAACTACTTTTTTGAAAAACTAGAATAAAATCTAAACAAAACTTTTCAACCAATTTTTTTTTTGTTTTTTAGAAAAATAAAATAAAATAATTGTAGATCCTCGGTTAAATTTTTTATGGTGTAAGTAAATTATTAGTAAATTAAACTTGGTGATAAAAAGGGTTCATGGAAAAACTAAAACAGATTAATATTGAATAGTTAGAAATAAAGTTTTTTGAACTAAAACATTTAGATGCAGAGGTGGTAGAGCACTAGCTGAGAAAGGTGGAGAGGGTAATTAATTAGATATCAGTACTAGAGGAGCTGCGAGTCAACTATGTGACCCATCTACTCAGAGAGTGCTCACACATTGTGGGAGATGGTTAGAGAAAGGATATCTAGGGAGGTCCTGACTTAGAGGGACTTTAGAGAGGAGTTTGAGGAGAGATATTATTCATGGTAACACAACAAGGAACATAAACTTTTAGCTCTAAGGTAAGGAGACATGACTGTATTAGAGTATAAGATGAGGTTCCATGATTTATCTATATTTGCCTCTACATACCTCCCTACTGAGTGATATGGAATAGAGAGGTTGGGAAATGGATTATGATAGGATTTGAAAAGAGTATTAATAGTGATGCTATTTTAGACAACCCAAGAGTCAGTACAAGCTGTAGTGGCTATGGAGAGAGTGATCAGGGATTATTAGAAGGAAGAGGTTGAATAGGTACAGTTAGCAGGAATGAAGAGGAAGGGTTTTGCCTTTTCCACACATAGACATCGCCTCTTAAAAAAGGAGAAATGTGGAAAGTTAGCTAGTAAGTTTATGAAGAGGGGGAAGTTTTACCTAAGGAAAAATTTTATGAGTATTCATTCAAGTCAGCGAAGGAGGACCCTCTAGAGGTCAGGCTTGTCAAGTGGTGTGTGATACAAGAGGCTCTACCAAACAAAAAGAGCCCAAGTATCCATTATGTTCTAGGTATAATTAGAGGCACCCTAGGATTGTTGAGCTACCCTAGGGAAATGTTATATTTTTAGAGGTAAGGAGTATAAATAGAGAGATTATCAGTATCTTAGGAGATGACGTTACTATTATGGAGAGACAAGCCATAGGAAGAAAATGTTTTCTTGTAAGGCGGTTAAGGATACTTTGGGACAAAGAACTACTACTTAGAGTCAATAGCAGTTAGTTATAGTTGACAGGCTTGCGAGACCCACACAATTTGGAGTGAGTGCCAACAGAGGCAGACCCAGGTTTTAGAATGATAGGACCTAGAGAAGGGTGTGAGAGTACATTACTGTTGAAAACTATGCAAGTATATGTTTTATTTCATCATAGGGCAAGTCATTCCTTTATATCATGTAAAATTACAAATAGACTATATATAATGCCTAGTAAGTTGGATGCGAGAGTAACAGTTAGTACACCTCTCAGAGAGAATTTAGATATTAATAATGTATATAGAGGGGTTAGATTGTTTATTGAGGATTATGAGCTGAGGGTAGATGTAATGTTGTTGAAATTGGATGATTTTGATCTTATCTTGGGCATGGATTAGTTGAGTCTACACCAAACACAAATGGATTGTTTCACCAAAATACTAACTATTATAGGGACATGCAGTGAAAGAATAATTTTTACAGAGGAGAGGAAGGTGATATCTAATTGTTTGATTTCAATCATGACAACTAGGAAACCAATGAGGAAAGGATGTCCTGCGTACTTGGCACATGTTAGAGAAATGGAAAAGGATAAAATGGAGCTAACTAGTATTCTACTAGTAAAGAAATTTCCAGATGCGTTTCTAGAAGAATTACCAAGGTTGCCCTCGGTTAGAAAGATTGAAGTGTCAATTGAGGTATTACTAAGGAACACTCCTATAAAAAGTCCCCAAGGGGCGTAGCGTGATGTCAAATGGCTTGAGATCTGCACAACAGGTCTTGAGTTCGAGTTAGGGCGTGCACCTCTTGTAAGAGCCTGGGACAGCCGGGGTTTTACTCACTCACCTGGGTCCACAAAGTGCGCTTTCCGGGGGGTGGGGTTTCCTCGAATCCAAAAAAAATGAAATAAAACTCCTATAACAAAGGCTTCATATAGAATGTTGCTACTAAGTTAGCCAAATTGAAAATTCGACTTCAGGAGTTACTAAATAAAGGTTTTATCTGACCTAGTAAGTCATATTGGGGATCCTCGGTATTTTTTGCAACGAAGAAGGATGGCACCCTTAAGTTGTGTGTCAATTACTAATAGTTGAATATGGTGACAATAAAGAATAAGTATCTCATTCCATGAATAAATGATTTGTTTGATCAATTAAAAAGGCACGAGTATTTCCAAGATAGGTTTGAGATCTAGGTACCATTAATTAAGGATTAAGGAACAACACATGTAGAAGATGACTTTTAAAACTCGTTATGGGCATTATGAGTTTTTAGTGATGCCTTTTGGGTTGATCAACACCCCAAAAGAGTTTATGGATCTGATGAACTAGATCTTCCAACTATTTTTAGGTCAGTATGTATTCAAGTTTTTATATGGAACATGAGCAACACTTAAGAAAAGTGTTGTAGAGTTTAATAGAGAACTAGTTATATGCCAAGTTAGATAAGTGTGAGTTTTGGTTAAAGGAAGTAGTGTTCTTAGAGCATGTCATCTTAGTTACGGGTATATTTGTGGATCCAAGAAAAGTGAAAGCTATTTTGAAATGAGAAAAGCTTGTTAGTGTAATAAAGTTCCATAGTTTATTGGATTTAGCAAGGTATTATAGGAGATTTATAGATGAGTTCTCTACAATAACATCTCCTTTAACCCGAATAACTCATAAAAAAAAGTCAAATTTGAGTGGTTAAAAGAATATGAGGGATGTTTTCAAGAGTTGAAGAGATGACTTACCTCTTTCCTGAAATTAACTCTTTCCTTAGGGACTGAAGGGTTGGTGTATAATGATGCTATCTTTATAAAGTTTTTTCTATTCTTCATAAATATTAAATGCAATTGAGACTCTTTAAATGTTCATTTGTCATCTAAGAGGTAGTTCACAAGTTTTCTTATAAGCAATCAGGGAATTAAGTCTAGCCTCAGAGAGGCATATCCCATCTGAGACATATCATCACATATCTAGTTAAAAATGTTCAAAGATTAACTTGTAAGATTAACATCAAACATATTTAATCTTCAAATGGGGTAACATTACATAGCCTTCTTTTAAATCCTTAAGAACATCAAAGATTCCTAATAAACCCTCGAGTGCTAAAAGATCTTTGAGGAACAAAAGATATTCTTATCCTTTTTAAAAATCTTAACCAAACCAAAGGATTGGGAGACTTTTTTCCTGTAAAACTCGACAAAATTTTTGGTGAAAAGCCAACCTATGCTAAGCAAGAATTAAGGGGAACAAACTGGCCTAATCTAAGGAGGATTTTGGGAAAAAGGGAAATCAGTTTTAGGTTAACCAAAAAAGAAATAAGAACAAGGTAATCCAGCCCCCAAACACCCCATTACGTTTATAAGTGATATAAATGTAAGGGGGAGAAAAAGAGATGACTTTTCCTCTCCCCCAGAATCGACAATAGTTATTGCTGCAGCATGATATGACCAAAGAGTTGATGTCTTCTCCCAAGTGCAAGAGTGTCGAAGTAAAAAATAACCCGGCAACACCGGGGTCGAACCACAGGGAGGTTAACTATATAAATTATAAATAACAATAATACAACAACAACAACAACAACAATAATAAATAAGAGAGCTTTGAGATGTGATATTGATATAAGGATTAAATAATCCTTATCTTCTTGTCTGAACAAAACATCATTGCTAACATCAGAATTTGAATAGATTGTACTCATGAAGGTTCTTGGAAATTATCTCAGCTTTCCAACAAAAAACAAATTGGTGCATTTGGACTTCTAGAACTCGAGATATAGGTGAACATTAAATAATATCTAGGCTGCAGGATAGATTCCGACTTCTCCGTTGTTGCTAAGATTTGGACTTTCAAACAACAGAATTGAGTCTTAGACTCCTCATGAATGTTTTAGGCCAATGTCTTAGCTTTCTAGCCATATAAAACAAATTGAAATCCAAGATCTACAGCTCTAGATATGACCTAATGACTGAACAGTGTTCTAGTTTGGACTAAACCAACATCTTTTTCTAAGCTTAGCCCTCTCTTTGTTTTCTCAATTTCAATAGTTAAACTCATCAATCAATCCCTTCATTTATGTGATAGGCCTGCATTTAAGATGAACATTTACCATAAATTAAAGGTATATTATAGTATTAGACATGATATTATAAAACATGTTCTAGTTAAGGAGTTATTGATACTTAAAGTGCAAAATAATGATATAAAACCTTGATAAAAATGCACTTTTAAGTACTAATCACCCACACACTCCTTTCCAAGGAGAAAATTGAACCTAACCAACTTGCATGTCAACTTTCTTGAGTGTTGAGTGAGAGGTGAGTTAGAAAAAAGAGAGAAAACCAAAAACATGCAAGAAGAAAGAACCTAGAGAGCCAGCTGGAACAGACAGAAAGAAGAAGAAAGAAACCGAAAGTAAAAGGGAAGAAAAAAGTACTAAAAACCTTTCCTAAGAGTACTTAAAATCATAAGGTAAGAAAAAAATCACTTTCTTATTTGTATCCTTGAGACTTCGAGAAAAAAAAGAGAAGGAAACCTTAAAGGAATGACTTCGGGTTTTTACATCAATGACTAAAGAGGACTGGATATAAAGATTAATAAGTATGGGGCTGAATGGGGAACATAGCTCCAGAACTTATAATAAAAGAAATAAATGATTTTGAATACACAAACTTAGAGGGAGGGCCGACCAGATTGAAGGGAGCTAAACAGAATGCAAATTGATGTGATGAAATGCTTGAATTGTGACCTTGTTATAGTCTTAGAACATGCTTGAGCCAAAAAAAAATTCATGTGGATGTTAATGTCTTGATTTTTACATATATGATTGAAGATATTATGTGAAAATGAGATGAAATGATTGTATGTGCATAATTGTGATGTTGTTAAGCCCTTAAAGGCATGCTGGATCTAAAATGGAAATGATACCATGTTAATGTCTTGATTTTGTTTATGTGATGGATGAACTTTTATAATTATGAATCAAGTGATTGAATGCATGAATATGACTTGTTGTTGGGAATATAATTGTGTTAGAAGTGATAAAATACATTTGAAAACTTGAAAGGAATGGGCTACCATATTTGGCTAAGAAGGTGAAACATGGAGGGAGCCTTGTATGATGAGCACCCTTAGAGAAACAAGACATAGGTTGGAAATGGAACTCTTGTATGAGGTGAATTGAATATTAAATTGTGTTGATGATTTGGCATGACAAAATTGAAAACATAGAATGCAAGATTATGGCAACATTAGGTTTTAGCCTTAAAATGATGGTATTGTTTGATAGCCTTGTGATAAATTTGAATGTGATTGGTTATGGTATATGTCCAAATTTGTTTAGGGTGTGTTATAAAAGGGGAAAGCCTAGTGTAAACCTTACGCTTAGTCGAGGGAAAGAGTAAAACTAAAAATAACTCAATCGTCACTACCGATTTCTAAATCAGCAACGACATAAATTCGTTGATGAATTCTGGGTTAGTAGTGACTCAGATCTCATTGATGACTTCTGAGTCAATAGTAGATTGTATTCGTAGACAATTCTATGCGTTAGCCATGGAATTTGGTTGTGTTGATGAATATTGGGTCGACAGCAACTCAATTTTCATTGATGATTTATGAGTCAACAGTAGATTACAGTTTTGCTGATGAATTCTGAGTTCCATACATCAACTGTAAACTAGTTTCGTTGAGGATTCTGTGTTACCAATGACCTAGTTGTCGCTAACAAATTATGAGTTCCATGCATCAGTAGCAAACTAGTTTCACCGATGATTCTATGTTACCAATGGCCTAGTTGTTGCTAACAAATTTTGACTTCCATGCGTCACCCATAAACCAATTTTGTTGATGATTCTACATCAGTAGCGACCTAGCTTTCGCTAACAATTTTTGTGTCATCAACAATCCAGTTTTTACTGACGACTTTCTGTGACAGAAGCGTCCCAATTTCATTTTTGAATTCCAAATCAAAAATGTTTTAATTCATATGATAACTTTCATTGTATCATATGTGGAACTCTTAAATGTAAACATACGTATTCTGGGGATATGTATGGTGATGACTTATGTGATTTCTAGATGCGAATATGTTGATTAGTGATCATTTGATGTGTCAGGTGGTACAACTAAGATCAGACCTTCGATCAAATGAGGACACCCTATGAGAGGAACAAGTAGGTGGCTTCCACCCCCTCTAGCATAATGTTAATTCTCTTAAGTGAATTCATTACGAAAGATCTATTATTGTGTTGTGGCGAATACTAAACTGTTATGAAATGTTTGGATGAGTATTATGATTAGCTTTGGCTATTGACATCCTAAAAGGATGTCACACCAATAAGGTGTGTAAGGAATCTCGTTCCATAAGTCCATATATTTTGAAAAGAATTATGTATTTGCATGTTTAAGTTATTATGTATTTTGTATGAACAAATGTATTAAGTGTGTAATTGTCGACCAACACTTTTCTATAAACTTGTAATGGTAGCAATATGTAAATATGATGCAAACTTGTAATGTCTGTTGAATTACAGTTCAAGCCTTTCCCCATGCATGCTTGCAATAGAGGAGCTTGATGGAGCATGTTATGATGGCAAATTTATCACCACTACAGTGTAGATATGGTTTGCTAGACTGAACGTGGCTCTCTGTTGATGTTGTCCTTCGGGCTGGCAAGTCTGTATATGTTGTTGGTTGGCTGCAGTGCTGTGCTAGCTCACTTGCTAGGACTCTTTCCAGTGCTGCCACTTGCTACACCGGTCATCTTCTGCGAGGTTTTTGTTGTGAGCCGTTTGTTTAGTTTACTGCTGATTGCATTATTGGTTTGCTGGAGTTAATTACTGGCTTTCTGCACCACTATTACTCCTGCCATTCTGATGTCGTTGCTTGTGTTTCTGTGATAGGGGTGTCTTGGTGACAAGTTCTGCTTTAGGTTTGCTATGTTGTTGCTTCCTCAGTCCATACTCAGAGGGAATGGGTGATCTGCTACTGATGTACTCTTGCTAGCCAGTTGTTGATGTTGGTGCTGTGTATTATCCCATGCTACTTACACATGACTTCTGTGTGCCGAATGTGTTGAGGCTGCTCCTGGCCATTGTTGCGGGGCTACTGCCTTGGTTTAGCTGCTGAAGGTGTCGGTTGGCCTGTGGTGACTATTTGCTGCCCTTGTCCAGCTGTGAATGTGGGTACAGGTTGGTTTGCTGATCATGGTTGTAGGATCAACCCCCGACTGTTGCTGCTGGTGTTTTGGTTCTTCTATGAGTCCATCATATCTTCTGCGTTGTTCTGATTGTTGTTCAACTTACTTTTGCTGTTGGGCAGCTATGATTTCTTTTTTCTTTTGCTGGTTTGTTTGTTGTACTTCTTACAGCGGGCTGCTGGAACTTCAGTACATTATTGCTGGAAGAGTTGGTTTGCTGCAACTGACCTATGCTACTTTTGCTATGGATTGCTGCTTGCTTTGGATGCCTCCGCGTGCTCCACTGCTTGGTTTCTTGTAGTTGGCTGCTGTGTTCTGTCCCTGATTCACTTTTTCGGTGTTAGGTGCTGTTTTTGTACATGGCTTTGCTTCATATTGTCAAAATAGCCATGCTTCAACGGCTATGAAGTTACTTTTGCTTGTTCAAGGGAGCATGTTTCCTTTGTGCTCTATTATGTATATACATGTATATTTTGATTAGTTGGTCTCCAACATAGTTTCATTTTGATCTATAAAATTTTTTACATTCAATCAAAAAACAAATACAATATAATATAAACTTATGGATATATAAATATGATGTTGTGGGTATGTGTATTGAGCACTTTCATGGAGATGTGGATTTACATAATCATATATATATTGTACCATACTAAAAAAAATAGAGCCTATCTACTAATTTCTGGAATACTATTGTGAGAAGCATTGAGAATATAATGGCTTACATAAAAAAAAATTACCATCAATTTTGGCTTTAAAAAATTAGAACATTACATTTTCTATTTTTCTAGGGCTTTTTTACATGGATGTTAGTAATGTCTTGATCTAAATGGAATAAGGAGTATAAAAACTTGTTTACTATATTAGCAAGTTTCTCAATGATACAAAGACTAGATACTAGAGAAGAAAAATAGCCCTAGCTTTATGAGCTTAGCTAAAAAGCTTAATCCTTATTTCCAAACTTACTAAGTAATAATCTTGATAGCTCAACCACTCAAAACAAGTTCTACACAAACCAAACACCTTATGCTAGATGGTAAAGTGAGTTATAGAGCTACAAGAATATTTGTATATAGTATCAAACATCAAGGTATAGATATTAGCTGATTTTATAACTAAATTCTCATTCTGCGAAATTGTAGAAGACCAAATCTCAAACACTAGAAATCTCTAAACCAACTTATAACATATTTATTTTTTAGGCATCAAACATGTTTGAGTGTGATACAGCACTATGCTAACTAGCCCCAAATAGAAAGTTTTTTTTTTAAGTATGCCCTACATTTTAAGTTCTTATCCTCTAAAAAAGTTGATGAATATAAAGTAATCATTATAAGACTTAACTTGATAAGGCACTTAATATCTACCCCCTTCAATTATTTAATAACTTTTTTCTAATAATGGGCCAAACAAGAAAGCCATCCATGCTAATAATATATGTATGGTACAATCCAGCTATGCTGGATTGTATTTCTGATTGGAGTCTGTGTTGTAGATGGTTTCAACTAGTCATGTGCTGATGGCTATGTTAGTGTTCAAGGGAGCCTATTTCTTTTTTTTTTGTATATACATGTATATTTTAACTTGCTGGTTTTCAGCTTAGTTTCGTTTTTTATCTATAAAATTTCTTATATTTGATAAAAAAAAAAATATGTAAGGTACAAGAACTCTTGATAAGTCATAAAACAAATGGTAAATGGATCAACTTCACTAGGGTGCCAATAAAGGAAAGGAAAATGATCAAGTATACCTCTTGTCCAAATTAGCAAGCTTCAACCTTTTAAAACTTCAACTTATAGCTTATATAAAGGTCATTGATAGGCTTAACATTGATGTAATAGAAAGTGTATCTAAGCACTTTATCGATAGTGATCTTATTGAGTATTGCTAGAAGATTTCCATTGAGCATACTTTAAAATAGAATAGTTCATCTTAGATAGTAATGAGGTCATTAGGCTTATTAGGAAAGCATCATGAAATTATTTTACAAACCAATAATATCTCGTACCATAGATTTGTAAAAAGGTTTCTAACTACACCAATCCTAAAATGCATCTATGTAACACCCTAAGCCTTTTTTCATGATTTTTTTTAAAATAATCATATACATGAAAAATAGACTAATGATTTTTTATAATAGATAAAGTTTCACCTATATAGAGGCCCTCCCAATCAACACACCGAACACAAGATTTACTCTACACATACACATCAAATGTATAAAGGACTTTCCATTTATATTAAAAGATTAATAAAATTTTGAAAGAGTCTCCCTTGTATGAGGCGTACCTAAATTGTTTTCTTGTATTTAATACTTGCAAAACATAACCACAATCCAAACCGCATTTACCTTATACAATCAATGCTTACATGCAGCTCATGCATGCCACCTAACACATATCATCAATCACAATTATTTACTATATTAGTGCACAACAAGTGTTTATATTATTATACGAGGTATATGCAATCATATGTATATGTATATGTATATGTACAATAGAAACATAATGATTTGTAAACCATCATTTTACTTGCTTATAATTTCAAAATATTAAACTTAATATATACATCAACTTAACTACATGTCATAAGATGAAAATTACAAACTTTTACCTAATACAAAAAGAATTATGCAATATTGTAAATAATGAATAAAAGCATGTAAACATACCTAACACACTTGTACCATGTTAAACTTTAGTAAAACACAACTACAATGGTCCCACTTCATTCAAATTATTCATTTTTAGCTACAAACTCTAATTACAATTAGAAAAATCCCTTAACACAATTTTTGCTATTACAACCAACTTAACATCACATCTTTAACCCTCGTCAACATGGCTAAATTAATTCTACACCATTAGTCTCCCCTAGTTTGATCGACTTTAACATATAATAATAAGTCTCAATCCAAATGATCAACTTTAATATATAATGAATAGTCTCTTTCCAAACAACCGACTTTATCATATCAATAATTAGTCTCTGTTCAAATAGCCAATTATCTTTTAACATATAATAATTTGTTTCTTTTATAATCTATTTTGAAGCTCATTTCACATGTTTAAAGAAAATTCTAACAAGAATATATCTTTAAATAAAAAGGTAAGGTGACAAAAACCTACTTGATACTTTGGTAGTATACTCTCTCTCAATTATTGATCCAACCTTGCATGTCACTCCTAATTTTCAAGGAAACATCCAATTAGTACCCACATCATTTTAATCCATTGTTTATACTAATTTAAACACATCATTATTCTTTTTCATAGTATTAATTTATATCTTAATGATAATTTCACATTTTCTTATATTTTTAACTTGCATTTAACATACGATGTCATATTTCTTATTAACATCATGCATCCAACATTTTCTTATTTTCCCAATTTACTAACTTGATAACCAAAACCCAGTGTACACAACCATCTAATTTACAAGTTCTCAATCCATATCTAAGCATAACAACATCATTAAACACCAAAACTCACACAATTCCATTAATTTCCATACTTTTCATTTTAGCACATTTAGCAAACATTAATTTCTAATTTTTCATATTTCTAAGGACAATCCAATATCTAAGTGTTTTATCTACATGAATCAAAACCATAATTAAAACACAATTTCATCATTATAACAATCAAGTTTAAGCATAATATCATCATTTAAAATACAACATGTACACAAATTAGTCAACTTTCCCATAATTTAACCCATATAACCAACATCAACCAATTTATTTCACATTATAATTTCCCAAACCAATCTATACATTCCCCCAACATCATATAAAACATTAAAATCAATATGATTTTGTCTAATTTTTTAATTTTCATTATTCCCACATATAACAACAATTTGGATTTTTTCTTGTAATCCACATTACATCATTCAAAATCAATTTAAAATACTCATAATATCATTAAAATACCAAACAAACACAATTTAATTAAATTTCTAAGTTCCCCTTAATATCAAATCATGGTTAGCCACATTAATAATTAAATATCCATAATGAATTTTTAATTTCCTCAATTTACTCCTCAATCATAATTTCCCAATTTAGGGATTTCAATCCCCTAATAAAAAAATTAGAAAAATATATTTAAGTAAAATAACACCTTACTAATAACAATTAACATAATTTGATAAGTCTCTTACAATTCTTTTCAAGAATTTCCCTTCCCCTTCCAATTTTGCAATTCTCTCTATATTTTGCAACTCCCAATCTCTCTCTTTCTAAGTTTTTTCCTAGTTTGATTTTTTTTTTTTGGTAGGAAATCATCTAGCTCGCACTCTCCTTACCATTTAATTCAAGAGAAATTAACAAGAAATTAAAGGAGAAGAAAAGATTTCAAGCTTCCTTCTTCACTCTAAGTTGTTAGCCTCATTATAAATAGAAGGGGGCGAGGGGGGGGTTCCTTTTATTTATAATAATGTCGCTCATTTTATATATCCCACATGTTATTTATGTCCAATATCCAATCATCAGTATTTTTCGCATACTAATTTATTTATTTAGTTATGTCCAACATTTTAACGAACTAATTAAGACAAACACATTTTGCTCAATGAGATGGTAAAACTAATATCCAATAGTTTCTTCTAGATGTCCAACAATCTTATATTTATGTAATGTAACTCATAGCTTTTTAGATACAATGTCTTTCATATAAGCGTCACATCAACTAATTCTTAAATATGATAAGTTTGGTTACCTGCCTTTTGATTTCTTATATGGAGTCTTATCAACATATTTTTATTAAAACTCTATTTAAAAGGTAAGCATGAGTTTATAGGGCATGGCCTTAGAAAAAAGATAGAAGGTCTATATAACTCATCATGGACCATACCATGTCCAATAGGGGTGAGCGAATTCGGTTCGGTTCGGTTTTTACGCAAAAAAACAGCCAAATCAAAAAAAAAAGACTCGAAACCGAACCAGAACTGGCCCAAACCGGCCAATTTCGGTCCAATTTCAGTCCAGTTTTTTATCCAAAAACCGGCCAAACCTATAGGCTTATTTTGGGCTTTTTAATAGGCTTTTTAATGGGCTTTGTAATGGGCTTCTAATGGATTTCTATTAGGCTTACAATTAATGTTGATATTGTTTCATTTTCTTTGAAGATTCCAAATATATTTAATTATTTTACCCCTAATTATTCATTTATATGAAATTATTAATGTCAATCTTGTGTTCAATATATTTTTTAACTTACTAATATTTTTCTACTTCTGAAAAGTTTAAATAAATAACACACACTCACAATCACACACCAATAAGTTAAAATTCAAATTACAAATCATTGCCTTCAAAGGGCTTAACAAAAAACAGCAAATAACATTACATTATCATAAAACACTCCAAGCCACAAAAAATAAATCTTCATGTGCACATCGTCTCAATAAAAAAGCACTTCAAGAGCATTGCACTTTGATTCCTGAAATTCATAATCTAGAATTATAACATGATAAATTAAATCAGAAGATATAAAAATAAAAAAAGATGTTAGAATTCTACAAAATAAATGCATCATAATTTGTGAACTAATTATCATCCGTTACTAAATGCAACTTTCCATCAAATTCTACAAAATAAAATATTAAACATGTTAGAATAAAAATGTGTTAATTAATAAATCATAAAATAAAAGGTATAAGTTTTTAAGAAACATTACCTGATTCAAGGTTTTCGTAGGTTTCAAAATCATTCATCAAGGTTGTATTATCAGCTGGAATTGGACCATGATGCAACCAATTTTGACAACAAATAAGTGCTTGAACTGTTGTTGGAGATAGAGAACTTCGAAATTGATCGAGTATATGACCACCTGTGCTAAAAGCTGATTCAGAAGCCACTATGGATATAGGAATAGCCAGAACATGTGGTGCAACTTTCAAAAGTATCTTATATTTTGAAGCATTAATCTTCCACCATAACTCTAAAAGAATGATCAAAATAACATCAATAACATAACTCTACTTTGATAAGGTGAAATTATACATATGCCTGAAAACATCAGCAGTATGCTCTGGTATAAGTATTCCTAAACCCTTTTTTTTCTTTGGAAAAAGGAATAAATCAATGAATAAGGTAAAGATGAAACGAATACCAAAGCAATCACACATTAAAATCATACTTTAATCCTAAAAAAGGCACAAACTTAACTATCACATTAGCTCAGCAAAACAAATACCTAAGAAATCAATCTTCACAGGAACCAAACAGAAAATTTTTTACGAAACCCACCACCACCACACCACACCACTAGTAAAATTTCTCAACATATGCAATTCAAAACAAAAAAAATAGCCTGGCACATAAGGAACTGGAAGTGATAAATAAACAAATCTGGATAAGAAATAGGGATTTAGAACATGTAACAATAGAAATTTATATAAATGACAGAGGTTTCAAACTAAGAAACAACCCATATAGGAAAAAAAAATTCGCTTCAATCACCCAAATAGCTCTAAATTCTAATTTAAACCTAAATCAAAATTTATCACCCAACAAAATTGATTAAAAATAACAATAAGCTTAACTGTATGAATTAATTAGAAAGGAGAAAAAAAATTAAAACTCACTGGTTTTGAGAGGCTCGATCTGATGGAAACATCGAGTCACCGACTGTGTTGATCCAGTGGAGACTGAGGAAGAAACGTATAAAAAATAAGCTTAACTGTATTTAAAATAACAATAACCTTAACCGAATTAATTAATTAGTTAATTAGAAAGGAGAAAAAAAATTAAAACTCACTGGTTTTGAGAGGTTGAGGAAACTTCGTTCTGATGGAAACATAGACTATTTTGGTCCAGTTGAGACTGAGGAAACGTCAATCGTCGATCTGTGTTTATGTTTTCTTAGTCTAAGGAGAGTGGACAGTGGAGAAGGAGAGGCGAAGCGGCGAGAGTGGACGGGTTGTGGGTGCTCTGGTACGGGGGCGGCCTTAGCGGAGGCTGGAGAGGGCGGGGGGCAAAGGGGCAGGATGGCGGGTGGCTCTGAGTAGTGAGAGGAGAGATTGTTTGAAAATTGAAATTGAAATGTTTAGGTTTAGGGTTAGCGCAGCGGAGAGTAAACTGGAGAGAAGAGAGGGGTGCGGCGTGGCTCGATAACTTTTTCTATTTATACTAAGGACCGAACTTTTTGAACCGGTCCGGTCCGGTCCGATTAACCCTGTTTTGCACTACAAAACCAAAAACCAAACCGAACTGGGGTTTTTTCTACATAATCTAATCGGTTTAATTTGTTTTATTTTTTGTTTTGGTTTTTTCGGTTAATTTTTTATCGGTTTACTCGGTTTATCGGTTTTTTTAAACACCCCTAATGTCCAATACGATGTCATTTCTCCTTTTAGAAACTTCTTTATGTTATGGTGTTCTAGGAGGTCTCCATTATGAGAGAGTCTCATTACCTTTTATATAATCTTGAAAATCTTGAGTCAAGTATTCACCATCTCGATCAGATCAAAGTATCTTAATACTTTTTTATTTTTCAACTTCACTTCTAAATTCTTTGAACCTTTCAAATGATTCAGACTTATATTTCATCAAATACACATAACCATATCTAGAATAGTGATTAGTAAATGTGATGAAATATGTATATCCATGTATGGCATGAAACATCATTGTTCCACATACATCTGTATGCATCAGACTTAACAATTCTTTAGACATTTCACTTTTTTCAATAAAGGGTGTTTTGGTCATCTTACCTAATAAACATAGTTATTCTTATTTTATTACTATGACCTAGTCTACAATTCAATCACTAAGATGAATATTGATTATCTAATCTATTTTTCTTGATGTTTATATTGAACATAAGCATTTTTAAAGAAAGTACACACAAACCATTTACCAGATCCATAATAAACATTATTATTATAAAAGAAACAATATTTGCCTAAAATAATAAACCTATATCCATTCCAAGCTAAGTAAGAATTTGATACAATGTTTCTAGAAAGTACTGGAACAAAATAATAATTATTAAGTTCTAGTAGTAACCCATTTAGCAAGGTAAAATAATAAGTTCTTGTTGCTAATGTAGTAACTCTTGCTCCATTTTCTTTAGTTTCTGCAAATTATTGCAAATGTGTAAACTACATCTAATATCCAATACCCAAGAACCACTATCTAAAGTAGAAAGATAGTTCTCAATCATAAACATGCCTAAAGTAGAAGCCTTAGTAAGCTTCTTAACATTTACGGTTACAAGATACTCCTTTCAATTCCTTTTCTAGTGGCCTTCGTTACTATAATGATGACAAGTATCTTTATCTTTCTTGATGCCCTTAGTAGGCTTCTGTGCTTTAGTGACAAAACCCTTATTCTTCTTATTGTTCTTCTATAACTTTTTTTAGAAGATTGAACTAGGAAAACATGGCCTTTTTTCCTTATTAAAGGATACTTCAGCAATTTTAAGCATATTAAGCAATTCTGACAATGTACTATCTAACTTATACATGTGATAGTTTGTAATGAATTGTGAAAAGCTTTAGGGTAAAGACAATAAGATCAAGTCAACACTTAGCTCATGGTTCATGACAAAGCCCGATTGAGCCAATTTTTAAAGCATAGGTGTTCACTGAGGAACCCATTGTCATCTTGTAGTGGAATAATTCCTTAGAGGTCTCATATCTCTTAGTTTTACTAACTGCATCAAACAACTCTCTATGATATAAAATTATAGTATGGTCATCCATATTCTCATGTTGCCTTTGAAGTTTAGGTGACATGTTGGCCAACATCACACATGTAGCATGCTCATCGTTATCAATATGATGTTGATATTCATTCCCAACTTCTTCATTAGCATTCTCATCAATGGCAAGAGGATTTGGATTTTCAACATATAACTTTTCTTCTTAATTGAAAACAATTCTCACATTGTGGTACTAGTACAAGAAGTTTAGTCTAGTCAATTTGTTATGATCAAATATGTTGTGTAAGGATACATTGCTACTAATTTTTTATAAACCCCTAGGCTAAAATCGATAAATTGGTATTGAAAGTCCTATAATAAATTAAATAAGTTTCAATTGGATAATATATTAACAAAAGAAAAATCTAAAAATTTGGTGGAAATTCCTATAAAGCTTAAATAAATATCGAATAATACAAATGATCAGTGTAAGTCTTAGATAAAATCCGAGAAAAATTATTATTTTAAAGGAAAAAGGTCATAAAAGAGTATATTTAGCACTACTAAAAATTCAAAAAATACAAACGGGATTACCGATGGTTTTTTTTTGTTGGTATTTTACCATGATATTAACCGACATAAATTTTTCCATTGCTAACTTCATCAATATATACCGACATAAACACTCTATCGGTAAATACCAAGGGAATCCCAGACATAATATGAGGAATAAAAAAAACAAGTTGTGCGATAACATTTAAGTTTTTGTCGATTAGTTTACCGACAGAATTATAGTTGGACTCAAACCGGGTTGTCTGTATAGTGACATGTCAACAACATTGACATAATTACTAATAGGGCGACAAATGAAATAATTTTGTTCGTAATTCCATTGGTAATAGTTAATATGTCCTGACCATCAACCCTCCCCTCCCCTATTTCTCCTTCTTCTCTCCCTAAATCTAAATCAACAACCAGCTCTCTCCCCCCAAACATCCCCCCTCATCTCAACAAAATCTTTGTTAGTCTTAGCATCTGTGTTCTGATTTATTGTAGATTTTTTATTTTTAGTAAGTAAATCTATCCTTTTTAAAATTTAATACAATTTTAAAATGTCAATTTTATTATTGAATGTTTTTTTACTATATGTATTTTGTTTGGGTGTTTACTTGTTTTGTTTTTTTCTTCTCAAACATGTAGTGTGGATTTATAATTTGGTACTTGTTTGTTTTAGATTTTGTAAAATTATATTTGTTTGTAAATTGTTGAAACTTATGTCAATTTATTGTCTTAGGTGTGTTGTGATGAAATAAATAATGACTTGTTTACTAGGTCTGTTTTAATTTTTATGAATTTTATTGTTGAGTTGTAATTTCCATAAATTAATGTGTACAAATTTGTATGTACGTACATAGATAATTGATAATGAATATTTAAGAAATGTTTAAAAGTAAATTGGATAATCTTAAGCTAAACCAATATTTTTGCAAATTTATTTACTTAACATAGTTAATTAATACATGTTGTCATCATTGTTTTATAGAGATTCGATAGAAGTCGTGGCTTCACGCAATTGCACGAAAGACTACTTAATTCATTGATGTATCGAGATTCACCCTAAGAATTGCGAATGATGGATTATTGTAATGGGGTTCAGAGTTTTATTAATTTCGCAACATCTATTCCGAGAAATTTTAGTGGAGGCAGTATTAGATGTTCATGCAGGAGGTGTAAGAATAAAAAGTTTCTTCATCAAGATGTTATAACGATGCATCTTCTACACAAAGGGTTCATGGAGGATTACTTGTGTTGATATGCATATAAAGAACTATTTATGAGTAACGAAAGCATGGTAGGAAGGACGGGTGGGTCAACTTTTAGTGCTAACAATGTGCATGGAGTTGTAGATGACAACAGTAATCCTTACAGGAATATAGTTATGGATGCAACGAGAATGAACCAAGGTAATGCAGTCAATGTCCAATTTTAGAAGAAGAACCTAATGCAAACACGACCTGATTTTTTGATCTGTTAAAAGATTTTGATGAACCTTTTATGGGATGACTGCACAAATCATAGTAAATTATCGGTTGTTGCACAAGTGTTCACCATCATGTCGGATTATGGGTTGAGTGCGACCGGTTATGATAGAATTGTTGAATGGGCGAAATGTATTTTACTTAAAGGGAACAGACTAAAAAGAAACTTTTATGTTGTCACGTCCATGATGAAACCTCTCGATCTAGGACACTAGAAAATTGACATGTGTCCAAGCTTCTGCATGCTATACTACCTTGAAAATGCTGAACTGACTGAGTGCATGACATGTGGGTATTCCCGTTACAAACCCAGAACTGGCATAGGAAATACTCTTGTAGCAAAGGTTACTCATGTCACCAAAGACTGCTGAACACATGATATGACACCAATCACATGATGCGGTTGATGGAGTGATGGCGCATCCTTCTAACAGTGAAGCATGGAAACACTTTAAGAGTGTGAATCCTTACTTTTTAGCTGATTAAAGGAACATGCATCTTGGGTTATGTGTAGACAAATTCAACCCTTTCGGGTCATTTGCTTCTCCTTATTCTTGTTGGCCAGTTATACTAATGATTTTACAACTTGCTACCGGGAATGTTTATGAGGTCAGAGCTCATGTTTTTATCTATGATCGTACCCGATCCTAATAGTCCAGGCTAGAAATAGATGTTTGTCTTCGACCATTGATTGATGAGATGACGCAATTGTGGTCCTCCAGGGCTTTGACTTATGATGTATTAAGAAAACAGAATTTTCTTATGAGGGCAACTTTGATGTGGACTATCAATGATTTTCCAGCTTATGGAATGATTTATGGTTGGAGCACGTATGGAAAACTAGCATGTCCATATTGCATGGAAAACAACAAGGCATTCATGTTAACAAACAGGGGTAAAACATCTTTTTTTGACTGCCATCGACGTTTCTTGCCAACAGATTACAGGTACAGAAAAAATATAGAGGATTTTTTTGTTAGTAAAGTTGAAAATGATGTTACACCCCCATATTTTTCTAGTGAAGAATTGCATGACGTGGTGTTAGAGCACGGTGACATTGTGTTGTTTGGTTTTCAATCCGATAAGCAGAAGTTTCCTGGTTTTGGTTTGACCCACAACTGGGTAAAGCAAATTATTTTCTAAGAGCTTTCTTATTGGAAAATCAATCTCCTCCGCCATAACCTTGACGTCATCCACATAAAAAAGAACATGTCTGAGAACTTTTTCAACACGGTCATGAACGTGAAGAGAAAGACAAAGGATAACATCAAGGCTAGAATGGATATAACGTTGTTTTGTAACTGTTAAAATATGGAGTTGGTTTTTGATGGGTCACAGGTCGCAAAGCCCAGAACAAGCTTCGCCTTAGAGAAGAACCCACAACTACTAGTCTACCAATGGCTTAAGAGTCTGTGTTTTCCCGATGGACATGCCTCAAACATATCAAGGTTGGTTAATCTAGAGGAATGCAAATTGTATGGAATTAAGAGCCATGACTGCCATATGTTTATACAAACACTCATTCCATTAGCTTATCATTATTTATTGCCAAAGGGGATATGAGATGCACTCACGGAGACTAGTCATTTCTTTAGAGATATATGCTCCAACAAGTTGCAAACACATCACATTGAGAGGCTTGAAATGAATATTCTTAAGACAATATGCGAACTTGAGATGATATTCCCTCCATCATAGTTCGTCCATGAATTCTCTCTGTAAAGAACCTTTTCTTTATAAAGCGCATAATCTCATAGCATTTGAAATCTTTTACTTAAACAAACTCTTTTCTTACACATGACTAAGGAAATGACTCCATCAATTAGAGGGAACCAAACCAAGTTTTTTAAATCTGATAGGTATTACACACCACGCTGGGGGGCAAAACATGCATATAGGGATCCATAGAGAACCAAAGCCTAAAAGGTATCATCATAAAAACTTCTAAAAATATCTTTTATGAGAATTGCTAATTGCATTGAAAGTTTCAGTTTTCATGAATAAAACCAAAATCTTTCGAGTTTTCCACTTAAAATAATAATAAAAGGCAATACTCAATGGAGCAAGAAAGGGCCCCATAAGAAACTAGAGACCTCTTCACCAAGCACAGAAGGATAGGAAATATAGCGCGTGGAGCATATTCCGGTCCAAAAGAATAGGTCAGACAAACAAATGGAAACAAGAGCTCGAAGAAATCTACTACGAAAAGGGGGACCTATGTTTCCAAGATAGGTAACAAAAACATGCATGCCTATGTTGTCATAACACTAACACTAACATGCATGTCATAACACTAACATGGCAGGAAAGGTGTGACGAAAGCCAAATTAGTTCCAAGTTTTTAGGAACTGCTAAGAGATAGAATCTCAAGTCAACGGAGCTACAGAAAAGAATATGAATTGTGAACCAGCACTGCTTCATTCCTCGAGGTAAGATGATTTCTTTTCAAGTTCAAAACGGGCAGGTCACCTGATATTGAGATCATTTTTTATAAAAAAGCATGGAGTATTTCTAAAAATCTTAAGATGAGCAGTTCACCCGATATTGAAGCCATTGTTTAGAAAAAACGTTGAATTTTTCTAAACATTTTAAAATAGGAAGGTCATCCAATATTGAGACCATTTCCTAGAAAAAACGTGGAGTTTTTCTAATATATATATATATATATATTTCTTTAAAAGGGTCAGGTCTCCAGATATTGAAACCCTTTTTAAAATCCTTTTCAAATTTCAAAACGAATAGGTTGTCTGTTACAAAGAGATAATTTTCCATCCGGGTAGGTCACCCATTATAAAGAGACCATTCTCCATCTTTTTTTTACTAGGTATTGCACACCACACTGGGTGCAAAATATGTATATAGGGGTCCATAGAGAACCAAAGCCCAATTTCCATCCGGGTAGGTCACCCATTATAAAGAGACCATTCTCCATCTTTTTTTTACTAGGTATTGCACACCACACTGGGTGCAAAATATGTATATAGGGGTCCATAGAGAACCAAAGCCCAAAGGGTATCATCATAAAAACTTTTAAAAATATTTTTCATGAAAATTGCTAATTGCATTGAAAGTTTCAGTTTTCATGACCAAAACCAAAATCTTTCGAGTTTTTCTCTTAAAATAATAATAAAAGGCAATACTTAATGGAGCAAAAAGGGCCCCATAAGAAACTGGAGACCTCTTCACCAAGAACAAAAGCATATGAAATATAGCGCGTGGAGCATATTCCTGTCCAAGAGAACAGGTCGGACAAACAAATGGAAACAAGAGCTCGAAGAAGTCTACTACGGAAAGGGGGACCTATGTTTCCAAGATAGGTAACAAAAACATGCATGCTATATTGTCATAATACAAACATGGCAGGAAAGGTGTGACAAAAGCCAAATTAGTTCCAAGTTTTTGGGAACTGCTAAGAGACAGAATCTCAAGTCAACGAAGCTACGGAAAAGAATATGAATTGTGAACCAGCACTGCTTCATTTCCTTGAGGTAAGATGATTTTTTTTCAAGTTCAAAACAGGCAGGTCACCCGATATTGAGATCATTTTTTATAAAAAAAACATGGAGTATTTCTAAAAATCTTAAGACGGGCAGGTCACCCGATATTGAGGCCATTGTTTAGAAAAAACATTGAATTTTTCTAAAAATTTTAAAATAGAAAGGTCATCTGATATTGAGACCATTTCCTAGAAAAAGCATAAATTTTTTCTAAAAATTATATATATATATATATATAAGGGGCAGGTCTCCAGATATTGAGACCCCTTTTAAAATCCTTTTCGAATTTCAAAACTGATAGGTCGTCCGTTACAAAGAGACAATTTTCCATCTGGGTAGGTCACCCATTAGAAAGAGACCATTCTCCATCTTTTTTTTACCTGGGTAAGTCACCCATTATAATGAGGCCATTCTTCCCCCTGGATAGGTCACCCATAAGAATGAGACCACTCTTCCCCTTTTCCACTTGGGTAGGTCACCCATCACAATGAGACCATCATTATTTTCTAGGTAGGTCATCCATTAGAATGAGACCATTCTCCATCTTTTTTTTACCTGGGTAGGTCACCCATTATAATGAGGCCATTCTTCCCCCTGGATAGGTCACCCATAAGAATGAGACCACTCTTCCCCTTTTCCACTTGGGTAGGTCACCCATCACAATGAGACCATCATTATTTTCTAGGTAGGTCATCCATTAGAATGAGACCATTCTCCATCTTTTTTTTACCTGGGTAGGTCACCCATTATAATGAGGCCATTCTTCCTCTGGGTAGGTCACTCATAAGAATGAGACCACTCTTCCCTCTTTCCACTTGGGTAGGTCACCCATCACAATGAGACTATCATTTTTTTTTGGGTAGGTCACCCATTTGAATGAGACCATTCTCCATCTTTTTTTACCTAGGTAGGTCACCCATTATAATGAGTTCATTCTTCCCCTGGGTAGGTTACCCATAAGAATGAGACCACTCTTCCCTTTTTTCCACTTAGGTAGGTCACCCATCACAATGAAACCATCTTGCATTTGGGTAGGTCACCCGTTGCATTTGGGGTAGGTCACCCGTCACAATGAGACCATCTTGTATTTGGGTAGGTCACCCGTTATAATGAGACCATCTTTCATTTTGGGTAGGTCACCCATCATAATGACACCATACACATATATTTTTGTATTGGTTGTGCTTAAAGGAGATCGCCAGATGATATCTTAGGTTAACCCAACCACACACAGAGTTTAGCTTTGGTTAAAGGGAATCGCCAGATGGGATTTCAGGTTAACCAAGCTACACACCGACTTTGTTTTGGATTAAAGGAGATCGCCAGATGGGATCTCAGGTTAACCCAACCACACACAGATTTTAGCTTTGGTTAAAGGGAATCGCCAGATAGGATTTTAGGTTGACTGAGCTACACACCGACTTTGCTTCAAATTAAAGGAGATCGCCAGATGGGATTTCAGGTTGACTGAGCTACACACTGACTTTGCTTCGAGTTAAAGGAGATCGTCAGATGGGATCGTGAAAATAGACCAGCGTGAGTATGTGGGCATGTCGCCCCTGAAAATAGACCAGGTTTGAGTGTGTGTGGGCAGGTCGCTCGTGAAAATAGACCAATTTTCTTGAAAAAAAGGCAGGTCACTCATGATAATGAGACCATTTTCTTTAAAAAAGTGAAGTCCTTAGATGAGTGGATCACTCAGCAAGCAAGGAAGACTTTTTTTTTCTTTACAAGCTTACTATGCAAAACATTGAGGAGTTTTACTTCGCAAGCATTGTAAAGAGGGGGCATCTGTTGCTACCCAATTTTTGACCCATGTTTTGATAAAAAAATTTAAAAAAATAAAAAAATAATAATAAGGGTTTATATGTGGCGATAACATAATAGAGCATTAAGGCTAATATTAAAGAAGCAATATGTTAAAGAGATAATTACTGAATCATATATAATTACTGCAATATAAAATACCATAGATATATGATTTGATTCGTGCTGGTTATGGAAAATAATCACTGCAACATAAATTACCATATATATAGGATTTGTTGGTGCTGGTTATAGAAGATAATCTCTACAATAATTACTGCAATATTTCCTTAAATAGTATGTGTAGAGATTTTCTATATAAGTGAACCTACATCCATATGCACTAAGAGAGAAAAAAATATTCACAAGGGGGTAATTTTTTCAGTAAAGGGGAGCCAAACACAAAAAACCCTAAAGATAAAAAACTCTAAACTAGTTTCTTTTCCTCAATACAGCCCCTCCTCTCTTGAAAAAATAAAACAAAACAGTCATCGCCCGTTTCACCACCTTCTTCTCCTCTCACAGCCTCTAACAGCAATCACCAAACCTTCCCATTCCCTCAACAGCTCTTTCTCTCTCTCGGCAGTCTCTCCCCACTTTCCCCTCTGCTCCTGCTCCCGCTCCCCTTAGCCACGGTCTCCCTCTCCTGGCCAACCACAGCCCCCCGGCCATCTCACAGATCTCCACCCCCAAGCCTCGAACAGCCGTTCCCTAGCATCTTCCCTCTCCCAGCCGCGACTCATTCTTCTCCTTTTCCCATCTCCCAAAACCAACCAAACCTCTCCCTGCCATCTTCCTCTTTCTCAGCTGACCCAATAGCCTTCGTTGTCTTCACCGATCTATCATCCTCCAACTCACAGAACAAGAGCCACTATTTCCCATCTCTCACTCAATCGTTTCTTCTTCACCATCACTGCGCAGCTAGTGAAAACCCGACAACCCTCTTCCCTTCTTTATCTCCTTCACCAGCCAAAGGACAACAGCCCACAGACCCACAGTCTCCCTCTTCAGCCGCAGACGTCATTTCTCCTTCCCCTCAACCACAGCAACACCTCAACGCCATCATCAACTCTAGTATTGTTGAGGCTACCACCAGCAATCCAAGCACGGCAGAACCCGCCGCCATAAGCCAAACGCCCTGACTTTAGAGCCGGCCGCCTAAAATAAAGAAGAATGTGAAACCAAAAGAGAAAAAAAATAGATCTTTGTGGAGAAGCAGATCAAAAAACCAAGGAAAGGGGACCAAAACTTGTTGTTGCATTTTTTTTCTTTTGTTGGAGGTAACGGTGGTCGTCACCGCCGGTGAGGAAGGGAAGAGAGAGGAAGTCGAGCTAGATCCCACTGTTTCCAAGTTCTTTCTCGCGGCAGTGCGTGAACCCACGTGCCGCCAGTAGTTGTGGCGCGTGGAGGAGACGCGCCGCCACTTTTTTTTTGTGGTCCAGAAGCCTTCCCAGCAATTTCCTGGATTTTTAGGGACTATTATGTAATTTTTGAATTGTGTAATGTGTTGTTTGATTTATTTTGAATTTTTGTGATTTGTAACATGTAAATGTGGGTGAAAAAATAGTAAAAAAAAGATGTGTGTGTGTTTGTTTTTTTATGTATGTTATTGAATTATAAAATTAAAAAAAGACAAAAAAAATGAATTTAATGTTTTAATTTGTATATGGTCAAGTATCTGAAGGACAAATAAAATCATGTTGTATTTCCTGTGAAAATATAAGAATATGTTTCTACATACTTTTTGGGATTTAATAACTGATTTATTAAAGCCTTAAGACTTTGACTAATATGTGGTTTTTTTACTTTAATTGTGATTAAATGTAATGTTTGTGTTTTTGATAAAAAAAATATAAAAAATGTTTTTATGTGTTACATACGGCTAATACCCTAACATGTTTTGAACTTTTTTTTATATAACACTTGAAACGATGTCTCTATATCCTGTTTCACCATCTCCTTGATCTTCCTTACTTTTTCATCCACTTGTTGAGCCACCAAGACCTTGTGTCGAAGTACAAAATGGATTTTTAACTAAGCTATCAATGATCCCTCAGGCCCTATACTTAGCTGTAAGCCCATCTTTTTCAATTCCACAATACTTCCTTATTCCTTAACCTTTATATCATTCATTATTGCTTTTCCCTTCCTACTAAAGGCATCAATTACTACATTAGCCTTACCAAGATGGTAGTCAATTACACAATCATAATATTTTATTAACTCCACCCATCTCCTTTGTTGCATGTTCAACTCCTTTTGTGATGTTAAATACTTTAAACTCTTATGGTTCGTAAAGATTTCAACTGGGTAATTCACCTCATGTGGCTTTAACTGTCTTGAAGTATAAGTAATCACACACCCATGTTGCACCAATACACATCCCATGCCTATTTTTGAGGCGTCACTATATACCACAAACCAGCCAACACATAACCAGAATGGCTAAAGTATATAACAAGAAGGTCAGACCAATAGTGTTTAAAGAAGGAGACCTAATATTGAAGAAGATCTCACTAGTATCGAGAGAACATTAGAGTAAATAGGCATCGAACTATGAAGGACCATATGTGGTGAAAAAAGCTTTTTTCTAGAGGATCTTTAATCTTAACCAATACGGATAAGGAAGATTTGCCTAGACCTATAAACTCTGATGTTATAAAACAATATTATGCCTAATGTACCTTTTCTATCAATCAATAAAAAATGAAGTTTGACTGAGAATTCTTTGGCATGTTTTCCTTTAAAAAAAAAACTATGCATGATTTCATGTTTCCATAAAGGTTTCTGGAAAAATTAAAGTTTTAGTACAAAAATAGAAGTCAACTTGGTGTTTGGTTTAATAGACAAGTTCTAGAAATTCAAGAGATCTTCTAAAAAGGTGACCACACATTTAGAAAAACCTGAAGAACAACCCAAACACCACGAGATGACTTCAAAGCTAAGTTTTAGCTGAATGAATAATGAGAAACCATTTTGCATGTTCACATGTAAGAAAGCAAAGCTTACCGATCCTAAATGCATGTGTTTGAAATGAGGAAAAACCATCTTTGATGATCCTTTCACACGACTATAAATATATCTTTTGTTCCTTATTGAGCCTAATACATTTTTCTTGAGAAACACTAGGAGCAAGTGCGAGAATCAAAAAAGTAATCCAAATATACGGAATGATCCTCAATGACTAAAGGTGTTCGAACAAAGCTAGGAACATGAAAGAATTTAAAAGTAAAAAAGGTTTGAGCATACCATACAAAATAATGAAATGATGATAGTGCTCAAAACAAAATGAAGAAGATAAAAATGAGAAGCCCAAGTTTTATGCTAGAGGGCATGACAAACCATTTTACAAGTCAATCCTAAGGTCTGAAATACATAGACCAAAAGGAAGTTTGAAAACAAGCACTAATGATTCTTAGTCGTGAAATCCCTTAAACACCTTTTGAGGCTACAAATATTCTTTTTCTTCATAACCAAAAGCTGAAGCCTACAATATATACCCAATCAAGCCCTTTCTAATCAAAGGCATGCAATCTGGATCGATAGACAATGCTTTCTTATGTGAAACAAGCTTCATTATTCATATAAATAAAATGAATGCTTTGAAGACTAGTTCCTTGAAACCCTCAAATTAAAACTTGAACCTTATTAACCAACAAAACATAAAATAAAAAGTAACTTCACATTTTTACCAAAACAACAAACAAATATTTTCAATAAATATGAAAACCTACCTATAAGAGTCATTTGAGTTCTTTTCGAAACAAGTTTGCTTGAAACTAATGTCAAAATAATTTTTGTGTTTGGAATAGCTTTGAAATTCCATAAATTTTCCCATAAAAACAATTCCTTGCAAATAACCAAATCTTCTCCCGCATAGCACCATCCTTAAAGAAAACTTGAAACTAAACACTTGGAGGCATGATCAGGCTGGGGGCAATCCAAGAAACATAATAAAGTTGGCTCCATGATTTCCTTTTTAAGAAAATAGAGAATGTAAAGCAAAACTTACGATCTTTAAGATAAAGGTTTTTTAGGTAATGAGGTATGTTGAAATCATCTGAGACCTGCCCTTCCTAGAGGTTAAGATCACAAGTTGTGACTTGAGTAAGTGAAAGTGAAAAAGCCATGACAACTTTCTTATAGAGATCAAAACTTTAAAGAAAAGGAAATCTATAAAGATAGGGGACCTATATTTCTCAAGTAAGTATACAAGTATATTAATCATAATGTATTACACTTTGATCTTTACGGAGATTCTAAGGAAAGAATCCTTGATAAACTTGTATTTTTATCCCTATCTCTTCCCTTGAGTGCGTTTTTGAGCCCTCATCACTTAGGTAGTGTGCTTTCTAGCCCTATCTATTTTCTTTTTGAGTGAGCCTTTGAGCTCTCAACCATCAGATAATATGCTTTCTAGCCTTATCTTTTTCCTTTCGAGTGCGCTTTCTAGCCATCTTATACCAAATATGATGTTTGCCAGCCCTATCCATTAAGGGTACCTTCTAGCTCTCAATCATCAGATAGTGTGTTTTCTAACCTTATCTCTTTTCTTTCTAACGAGATTTCTAGCCCTCGTATACAAACATGTCGCCACATTCCTGTGTCCAGAAACCTTCTAGCTGTGTTTCGAAGTCCATTTTGTTTTTTTAGATGTTGAAATGTGTATTTAAATTATTGACAACATTTTATATTTTTGTTGCATTGTGAACTTGTAATTATGGAAGTGTGAGAAAATCATAGGAAAAAAGGAGAATGATTGTGTGTGTATGTGGTTGTTTGTATTTTTTTTTATGTATGTTTTTGAATGCTAAAAACTAAAAAGATAAAAAAAAATTAAATGTTTCTGTTTGCATTGAATTTGGTTCATATTTCAAAAAATATTTTGTTTTCTTTAGGTATCCGGGATTACAATCTTATACGTAATATGTGTTCTTGATATTAAATAAAAAAATTTGTTTTGTTTTTATTGATGTTAGAGCAATTAGGTTTTCTTTACTTAATAAGATAAGGATTTTCTTACCGAGGAGAACTTTTCTTCTCTTTTTAAGAAGTCATTGGCAAGACAACTTTCAAAACCATCTAAATCACATCAAACCATGAAGTAGTTTACCTCAGGTAGGGTGTGCTAGGGGTGCTAATACCTTTCTTAGGCACAACCAGTCTCTTACCCGTGAATCTCTGACAAAGACCAGTACATCCGGGTTTCCTAGTAACCCTAACCTAAATACTAAGTGGCGACTCTCAAACTATCAAACGAACAAATGAAAATCGCCATCGATTGTCGTGCGGGCACATGCGATGATTAGTACTTAAAAGTGTATTTTTATCAAGGTTTTATATCATCATTTTGCACTTGAAGTATCAATAACTCCTTAACTAAAGCATGTTTTATAATGCATAGTCATTAGTTTGTATTCTATCCTACAAATAGTCATCATGAATTTAATCTAAAAGGATCTAATAATAGTTATACATTTAGTACATTGATTCATATAAAATACATCATGATTTAGAATGCAACTACATGATTCCTTGCAAAAGTAGGTTCCCATGTATCGGGTTTCCTAGGCACCTTGTTGGTATGACGTCCCTACTGCAGTACAAAACATTTACAAGAATGCAATTACTTAATAATAATAATAATAATAATAATAATAACAACAACAACAATAAGAAAATGGTCTGGCAGTTTAACAAAGCATTAACATTATCTCATGTTTGAAGCGTGACATTTGTAGTTCCTTTATGTTCTTGGTATACACAACTTGCAGTATATATATATACACTAATTCTTGCAATCAACTATAATATTAAATCCGGCCATTCTTTTAAGACATCATTTGTCGAGGTTAACTATTCACTCACCCCGGCCATCCCCTTCGAATTCCATCAGCCAAAACTAATCAACTGTTTGTCCCGGTCATCCCTTTGGATGCCATTAGCTGAAGCTAATCATTCATTTCTCCCAGTCATCCATTCGGATGCTATTAGCCGAAGTTAATAATTCATTTGTCCCGGTCATCCCTTAGATGCCATTAACGGAAGCTAATCATTCATTTGTCTTGGTCATCCATTCGGATGCCATTAACGGAAGCTAATCATTCATTTGTCTTGGTCATCCATTCGGATGCCATTAGCCGAAGCTAATCATTCATTTGTTCCGGTCATCCATTGGGATGCTATTAGCCGAAGCTAATCAATCATTTGTCCCGGTCATCCATTCAAATGCCATTCTAATCATTCATTTGTTCTAGTCATCCATTCGGATGCTATTAGCCGAATCTAATCAATCGTTTGTCCCGATCATCCATTCCGATGCCATTAGCCGAAGCTAATCAACCGTTTGTCCAGGTCATCCTTTCTGATGCCATTAACCGAAGCTAATAATTCATTTGTCCTGGTCATCCATTCGGATGCCATTAGTCGAAGCTAATCATTCATTTGTCCCGGTCATCCATTCGGATGCCATTAGCCGAAGCTAATCAATCGTTTGTCCCAGTCATCCATTCGAATGCCATTAGCCGAAGCTAATCAATCGTTTGTCCCGGTCATCCATTCGGATGCCATTAGCCGAAGCTAATCAATCATTTGTTCCGCTCATCCATTCGGATGCTATTAGCCGAAGCTAATCAATCGTTTCTTTCGATTATCCATTCGGATGCTATTAGACGAAGCTAATCAATCGTTTGTCCCAGTCATCCATTCGGATGCCATTCTAATCATTCATTTGTTCTGGTCATCCATTCGGATGCTATTAGCTGAATCTAATCAATCGTTTGTCCCGGTCATCCATTCGGATGCCATTAGCCAAAGCTAATCAACCGTTTGTCCTAGTCATCCCTTCAGATGCCATTAACCGAAGTTAATAATTCATTTGTCCTGGTCATCCATTCGGATGCCATTAGTCGAAGCTAATCATTCATTTGTTCCGGTCATCCATTCGGATGCTATTAGCCGAAGCTAATCAATCGTTTGTCCCGGTCATCCATTCGGATGCCATTAGCCGAAGCTAATCAATCATTTGTTCTGATCATCCATTCGGATGCTATTAGCCGAAGCTAATCAATCGTTTGTCTCGGTCATCCATTCGGATGCCATTAGTCGAAGCTAATCAATCGTTTGTCCCGGTCATCCTTTCGGATGCCATTAACCGAAGCTAATCATTCATTTGTCAACATTTAAGCATTTGGCAATCTAATATCTGAATTAACACAGTACAGTAATATTCATGATAAAGTATTTTCATTATTCAACATTATTTAAAAGGAAGGTGAAAGTCACCTACTGCAGTAGAAGCTCTACTCGTGCTCCCCTGTTGCTGCTGTTGCACCACACTAGTGGTCCCTCCTCAAACTTGCAGACCTACTATGCAAGATATACAACTTCTATACCAAATGTTTGTTTCAGATCTCCACCGTTCAGAATCCGAATATCTTGCTGATCCAACGGTGGAAGGTGGAGTTATAGTTGTTGGTTGATTTACCATCAATATATCTTCTCTCCAGCCTCTCTCTAAACTCTCTCTTACTCTTGCCAATCACTCCAAGAGAGAAAATAGAATGATATTTATAGTTATAACATCTTGTTAATTGCACATTTATCCCCACCCCTTTTTATCATTTATACATAAACTCCCAACCTTCTGTTATTTGAATATTGACCTCTCTTGATCTTACGTATTCATTTTGTCTTCACAAATGTTTTTCTTTTCAATTATTTAGTACTATATTCACTTTTCATTTCATAAATTTCACTATTTTTATCTTGATTAGGTTTCTTTAATTTAACTTAACCCATTTTACTATTGGTTAAATTTCTCATCTTTTAAATACCCAGAAAAATTATAACCGAGGGTTTACACTCCTGGTCCTGCTTCCCTAGATGACGTCATTGTAGATGATTGTTCTAAAGATGATGCTTTGGCTGGCAATCTCTTGGATGAGGAACAACTTGATTTCTCTTTCACTAATGATGACTGTGAAGACTTGCTTCCCTCTCCTCCCTTGTTTCCTCCTCCTGCTGGCCTTATACCTACCCCTCTCTCTGGTGGTTGCCCACCCTCAACCACCGTGGTTGCTGGCTCTTCTCCCCCTTCTGGTGGTAAGGTATGGACAGATCTTTTCTCCATCAGTAAGCAGTCTACTCCATGTACAAAGCTTCAAAACTTCTCCCTCAATCATCTTACTAAGATCTATGCCATTTCTCCTGAGGATTTCCAGCCTCAGTTTGAAGTTTGGAACTTGTGTACAGTTGGTTATGTCTCTGGCAAACACCCAGACTACAGGGCTTTGAATGGTATTATTTCCTCTGTTTGGAAATGTGAAGCTTCACTTACTATTCATGCTTCAGGGTGGCTCATCTATAGATTTAGCCGTGAGGAGGACAAGTCCTCTGTTCTTCGCAGGGGTCCATACCTCGTGTATGGGAGACCGCTTATTTTGAAACCAATGACAAAATTTTTTGACTTCTTTAGTGAAGAGATGACAAGAGCCCCGGTTTGGGTCAAATTTCCCAACCTTCCTCTTTGTTGCTAGTCTCCATCTTGCTTATCCAAGATAGCTAGTGTCCTGGGCAAGCTTATACAATGTGATCATATGACGTCCTCTCTCTCTCTCGTATGTCATATGCTCGTGTGTTGATTGAACTTGACCTATGCGAGGACCTTCAACACTCTGTGGCGGTGTCCTTACCATCTGGTCCCATTCTCAACCAGAAAGTTATCTATGAAGCTTTGCCTAAATTTTGTAACTTTTGTAATTTCCTTGGCCACACGCGGCTCCTCTGCCCTAATGTCGTTGCCAGCCCTTCACCAGCGGGTATCCCTTTGCCTGTGGCTGGTAAAGGGAGTGTTTTTCACCGCCTAAGCCCTTAGATACCTCCCCCTGATGTGTCAGGACATAGTCAGCCTCCCTCAGTTCAAGGTCCTTCCAAGGATTCCTCAGCTGCAGCTATTGTGGAACCTGAGCAAGCTCCCTGTGATGATGCCTCTGCTAATTGGATTATGGTGGAGCCTCGAAGAAAATCCAAGAAGCACATCAGTAACTCCCCTAAAGGGAAGGAAGTTTTTATAGTCACAACTATGTCTACTATGTCTCAAAGAAGTGATGTTCCCTCTGACTGTGCTGGTGTGGTTAATTCACTTGGTACAGGGACAGTAGTTGATGCAGGTGTGGATTTGGGAGCTACTTCTTCCATGGCGCCCTCAATTTTAGGGGATGATTTTTTGGCCACAACTCCTTCTGATGTCCCCCCCTTGGGTTAACTGGTCAACCACAATAGGAAGCTCCTCATTCAGCGGAATCATGCTGATAATCGAAGGGTCCTCCCTTCTCCTGCACCCCCATGAATCTTGATTTTTGGCTTACCGGGGGATATATTCCCCTGCACCACCCTGTTGTGGTGACATTTGTGTCCTGCTGCTCTGTGTTGTCATTTGGATATCACTCTGGTTTTTGTGCAGGCAACCTTTGCATGTTGTTGCTGTTGGTATTTGCTAGTCTGGTTGTTCGTCTGTCTATGGTCGAGCGTCCAAAGTTTTGATGCCTGTAATTGCCACCAATCAGCTTAGTTGAAAGGATGATTTAGCCGGCTTTTGGTCCTCCAAGCTGATGCTTTCATGGTTTGCTTGGTTGGGGTTTTTTTTATGACCCTTAGGGCTGGTCTTTGCTGTTGTGGTTTGCTGGAATGGGTTATGTTAGCCTCCTCTCTAGCTGGATCGTCTACTGCATTGCAAGGAATTTTGTTTCCCGGTCACTACTGGTTTTTGGTCCTCTTAGTAGATCATTAACTGCTAGTTTGTTCCTTTCTGTATGTTTATTGCCGCTCGTCTTTGATATTTGATCAAGGGAGCATGTTCCCTTTGCTGTTAATGTAAGCTTATCCTGCTATGGTTTGTTCAAGGGAGTCTGTTCCCTTTGCTTGGATATGTACATATCTATGTTATGTTGGTTTCCAACTTGTAACGCAAGCTTGTCTTGCTATTTTTTATCTATACAATTCTTACATTTGATCCAAAAAAAAAAGAAACCAAATGATGGAGGAAATGGACCCATGAAATCTATACCCTAACAGTCAAAGATCTCAATGATAAGAATAGGATTTAAAGGCATCATGTGACATTTTGAAATAGATCCCAACTTTTGACAATTTTCACAAGTCTTGTAGAATGCATGTGAGTCCTTGAACATGGTGGGCCAGTAAAATTCACTTTGTAAGATTTTTACAGTTGTCTTTTTTGATGAGAAATGACCCCCCCATGCCTCAGAATGACAAAATTTAATGACACTACTTACCTCATTATCAGGAATGCATGTTCAAAATATTTGATGAGGATAATATTTGAATAAATAAGGGTCATCCCAATAAAAGTTCACTTCGTTCAAGAACTTTCTTTTGTCTTGGGTACTCCAATGAGCTGGCAGCTATCTTGAAACAAGAAAATTAACAATATTAGCAAACCAAGGCATTGTAGAGATGGAAAGTAAAGATTCATCTGGAAAGTAGTCATCGATCGATGTGATGTCAGATCTCGAATCTATTGTCAATCTTCACAAATGATCTACGACAACATTTTCGGTGCCTTTCTTGTCTTTGATTGTGATATCAAATTCTTGAAGTAACAAAATCCACCGCACCAATCTAGCCTTAAAATCTTTCTCAGAAAGAAGATATTTCAATGCTGTATGATCACTAAAAACAACAATAGGTGAGCCAACAAGATAAGACCTGAATTTTTCACATGCAAATACTACTGCAAGTAATTCTTTTTCAGTGGTGGTGCCATTCATTTGAGCACTATTTAAAGTTTTACTTGCATAATAAATCACATAAGGTTTCTTATCTTTTCTTTGTCCCAAGACAGCACCCACAACATAATCACTAGCGTCACACATTATTTCAAAAAGTAATGACCAATCGGAGGTTGAATGACAGGAGCAGAAGTAAGCAAGTTTTTAAGTTTAACAAAGGCTTCTTCACAATGTTCAGTCCATTCAAAAATATTATCCTTTGTTAGAAGGTTACGCAAGGACTTAGATATTACACTAAAATCTTTGATGAACCTTCTATAACAACTAGCATGTCCTAAGAATGATCTAACATCTTTAATAGATTTTGGTGGTGACAAGTTAGCAATTAACTCGATTTTAGATTTGTCAACCTCAATTCCTTTCGATGAAACAATGTGACCAAGTACAATGTCGTTTGTTACCATAAAGTGATATTTTTCCCAATTCAGTACAAGATTCTTCTATTCACACCTGCTCAAAACCTTTCTAAGTTAGTCAAACAATCATCAAATGAATCACCAAAAATAGAAAAATCATCCATAAAAATTTCAAGAAAACATTCAACCATATCACTAAATATACTGAGCATGCATCTTTGAAACGTGGCTGGTGCATTACATAATCCAAAAGGCATCCTTCGATATGCAAAAGTACCAAATGAACTTGTGAAAGTAGTCTTCTCTTGATCTTCCAATGCAATTTCAATTTGGTTGTAACCTGAATAGCCATCTAGAAAACAATAAAATTCATGACCTACAACTCTTTCTAGGATTTGATCCATGAAAGGTAAAAGAAAATGATCTTTTCTAGTCATTAAATTAAGTTTCCTATAGTCAATGCACATACGCCAACTAGTAATAGTCCTAGTTTGAATTAACTCATTTTTTTCATTTGTTATCACAGTGACTCCAGACTTCTTGGGTACAACTTGGGTAGGACTTACCCATTTGCTGTCAGAAATAAGATAAATGATTCCATTATCTAGAAGCTTGATGACTTCATTTTCACTACTTCTTTCATATTATGATTAAGCCTTCATTGCATTTCTCTAGAGGATTTAACATCTTCCTCCAAATAAATTCTGTGTGTGCAAATTAAAGGACTAATTCCTTTTATGTCAGCTATGGTCCATCCTAATGCATTTTTGTGCATTTTCAGAGTTCGTAATAACTTACCTTCTTGATGTGCATCAAGTTTGGAAGAGATTATTACCGGAAAAGTTTCTTTTTCTCCTAAAAATGAGTTTTTGAGATTAAATGGTAATGACTTCAAATCAGGTTTTGGTAGTTGAACACTTGAAGGTATGGACTCAATTGATTGTGGTGGCAATTCCTCAATTTTTAGTCTCCAACTATTTGCCTTTGATTCTTCCTGAAAATAAACCATTTGCAAATTGTCAGTTTTATGAATCTCAATTTTACTGGAAGTGGTTTGAAATTGATCATGAACTAATTTTTCAATAAAGTCAACTTCCTGTAAATCATTATCATCTCCAGGTTACTTGCAAATGTTAAAAATATTCATCTCCAATGTCATGTTTCCAAAAGATAGTTTCTTTAGTCCATTCCTACAATTAATCAATGCATTAGAAGTTACATTACGGACGTCCTAAAATAACAGGAAATGAATTACATGCTTTAACAGGTTGTGTGTCCAAGACAATAAAATCCATAGGATAAATAAATTTATCGACTTGTACTAACACATCTTCAACTATTCCTCTAGATATTTTTACAGATCTATCAGCAAGTAAGAGAGTTACCGAAGTTGGTTTTAACTCACCTAGATTGAGACTCTGAAAAATTAAACATGGAAGTAAATTCACATTAGCTCAAAGATCAAGTAAAGCTCTTTCAATTTTATATTCTTCAATAAAGCAAGAAATTATAGGACAACCAGGGTCTTTATATTTCAAAGCATTATTGTTCTGAATAATGGCACTTACTTGTTTAGCTAAAAAGATTTTCTTTTTCACATTCAGCTTTCTCTTCACAGTGTATAGATCTTTCAAAATTTTAGCATAAGAAGGTACCTGTTTAATAGCATCCAACAAAGGTATATTGATCCTTACCTGCTTGAAAGTTTCAGAGATTTCAGAGTTGTGATTGACTTTCCTTTGTTTGGTCATAGCATGAGGAAATGGAAGTGCTGGCAGGGAATTAGTCTTTTCTTTGCAATGTTCAGATTCAACCCCTTCCTTACCCTCAGAGATTAACTCATTATCTTTCTCACAAGGTTCATGAATGGGTTTTTTAATAACCTTACCACTGTGGAGAGTAATGACTAATTTGACTTGATCCATGTGTTGGCTTCCAAAACTACTTGCATTTGCATTGTATTGCCCCCTGGGATTTTGCTGTGGTTGAGATGGAAACTTACCTTTCTCTTGAAAACTAAGAGCAGATGTGAACTTTGCAAGAGTATCTTTAAGATCTGCCATGGTTTGAGCATTTTGAGTGTTGATTGTCTCCTGCTTTTCAATGAATGCATTCAATGTTTCCTCAAGATTTCTTCTAGGAGGTGGAGCATAAGGAGGTGCATATCCATGAGAATTTTGGAAAGTGTGGTGTGCTTGAAACAGTGGCTGTGAAGTTTGTGCATTATTGTTATCATTCTTCCAACTGAAATTTAGGTGATTTCTCCAACCAGGTTGTATGTTTGCGAGTATGGGTTATGATTAGGCCTTTGAAAACTGTTTAAAGCATAAGCTTGTTCATGGAGGCATTCCTTAAAAGAAGGCAAAGTTGGACAGTCATTGGTTGCACGTTCATTTGTTTCACAGATTTGACACACAATGTCTTGAACAGATTTTAATTGACCACTCTTTTTACATTCAAGTGCCTCGACTTTTCTAGCTAAAGATGCAAATTTGGCTTGGAGGTCATGATCTTCCCTAAGGTTGTACATACCTCCACTAGATGTATGATGTTGAGTTTTACCCGGTGCCTCATAAGTGCCCGTAGTGTCCCAATTTTGAGCATTTTCAGCTAGCAAATCTAGGTACTCCATTGCTTCATCAAAATCTTTATTTTCAAAAGTTCAATTGCACATCAATTCCACCATTTGTCTATCTTTAGGAGTTAACCCTTCATAAAATTATGAAACCAATCTCCATGTTTCAAAACCATGATGAGGGCAAGTATTAAGCAAGTCTCGATACCTATCCCAACATTGGTTAAATGTTTCACCTGGTTTTTGAGTGAAAGTGGTGATTTGTCTTTTGAAAGAGTTTGTTCTGTGAGATGGAAAAAACTTCTTTAAAAATTGTTGTTGCATTTCATCCCAAGCACGAATAGCTGACCTAAAATTTTATAGCCATGTTTTAGCTTTATCTTTTGATGAAAAGGGAAAAAGCTTTAATCTGATGGTGTTCATGCTACAATTTGAGTCATTATAGGTATTACAAACCTCCTCAAATTCCTTTAAATGCAAGTATGGATTTTCTAAATCTAAACCATGAAAAGAAGGTAAAAGTTGAATAATGCATGGCTTAAAATTAAAATGAGATGCATCAGGGAGGAAAAATATGCATGAGGATGCACTTGTTCTTGTGGGATTCATGTGGTCTCTAAGTGTTCTCACACGATTATTCTCATTATGAAGCGATTGATTATCTTCTATGGTCATATTTTCTGAAAATGATGAGGATACCCTACAAAGTCTACCACTTAATGTACGTGACCAAATTCTCATGCACGTGTAAGAAGAGAATAAAAGGAAGAAGAAAACAAAAGAAAAGGAAACAAAGTTAGATACAAGAAAAGTGAAAAGAGAAAATAAAATAAATATTATAATTTATAAAAGAATTTACCTCCCCAGCAACAGCACCAAAAACTTGACACGACTAAAAGATTGATGTCTTCTCCCAAGTGTAGGAGTGTCGAAGTAATAAATAACCCGGCAAGACCGGGGTCGAACCACAATGAGGTTAACTATGTAAATTATAAATAATAATAATACTAAGTTAAAGAGAGTTTTGAGATGTGATATTGATATAAACAATGATATTTCAAACAATGATAAAAACAATTGTCAAGGTTAGAGGATCCACTAATGGTATTTCAAACAAGTATAGTATAAACTCTTTTTATTACTCAACTGGAAACCACACACAAAGAAGGTTCCAATTGGATTATAAATTGTTAACATGATTACATTAGTTATCTTATTCAAATAATGCTAATACTTGTAAATGTTGTTAGGTATTCATGGTTATAACTTATGTTAACAACAAATCAAGTTTATTTCATAGCACAAGTGTTGGTTATACCATACGGTTTGGGTATGAAAGTGCCAAGTATTTGTTGTATCAAGGTTAGACAACATAAATCTAGATTAACCATTAAACAAGTAAAGTATTAAGAGTGAATAAGATAACAAATACAAAACATGTCAGTATCAAACATTAAAGTTCATGTTGAGTTTATACTATACTTATTCTTACACCATTAGTGTAACCTTTTCACCTTGACATAATAAACTTAGATAAACATAATGAAGAAGATGAACATAAATAAACAAGATAAGAACATAAATAAGATATAAGTTAACTAAGTAAAGGAAAGGAAATGAAAAGCATAAACAAGAGATTAATATAAACAAAACTTAAGCATTAAAAAAAGAGAGAAAGCAAGAGCATGATCTTGATCTGAAAACCAAGATGCCTAAATGCATGGCAAATGCCTTCTTTTATAGGCCAAAATTTGGAACTATTGATTTAATGACTAATTGTTGAGTGGGTGGCCACATCTTGACTTTGTGACAATCCTTATCTTCTTGTTTGAACAAAACGTCATTGCAAACGTCAGAATTTGAATAGATTGTCCTCATGAAAGTTCTAGGAAATTGTCTCAACTTTCCAACAAAAAAAAGAATCAGTGCATTTGGACTTCTAGAACTTAAGATATGGGTTGAACACTGAACAATGTCTGGGTTGCAAGACAGATTCCGACTTCTCTGTTGTTGCTAAGATTTGGACTTCCAAGCAGCAGAATTGAGTCTTGGACTCCTCATGAATGTCTTAAGCCTATGTCTTAGCTTTCTAGCCATATAAACCAAATTGAAATTCAAGATCTACAGCTTCAGATATGACCCAATGACTGAATAGTTTTCCAGTTTAAACTGAATCAGCATCTCTTTTCTAAGCTTAACCCTCTCTTTGTCTTCTCAATTTCAGTAGTTAAACTCATCAATCAATCCTTTGATTTATGTGATAGGCCTGTATTTAAGAGGAATATTTACCATAAATTTAAGGTATCTTATAATATCAGACTTGTTATTATAAATCATGCTTTAGTTAAGGAGTTGTTGATATTTCAAGTGCAAAATGATGATATAAAACCTTGATAATAATGCACTTTTAAGTACTAATCACACCCCCCAACCAGCTTATTACTAGTCTCTAGTAATCAAAGCGTTAAAATATAAAAACAATTTCTAATTTCCACAAAGCAAGGCATTCATCATTCAACTTCCATTAATCTATCCAAGTAAACAAACTCTCATTAAATTTATATATCTGCTTCATACTTCTTAAAGAAGATATTAATAAACCTTTCTTTTGTGCTCAATATATCAACACATATTATAGGGCTTGGACAAAAACAAAATTTTGTTCTAATGTTTAAGGTTAACTTCCTTGAGTTGGGATTATTATCTTTTTTTTTTCTTTTTTTTTTTAATCTATTTAATATATTACATATAACTTAAAACACAATGCATCTTTAACCCATATAACGAGCTTTCGGCTAATGACTCCTAGACCAGTTGGTCTTAGGGCATTAGGTGTTGAGACACCCCTACGAGCTTAGTAACTCGGTTGCAGATACATAGATAGTGCAATGTTTGATTCCTTTAAGCTTTTCTCCTTAACCCATGTAACAAGCGTTGGGTCAATAGCTTCCAAGTCAGTTGACTTTAGGGTATTAGGTGTTAAAACACCCCTTCAGGCTTAATTGCTTAGGTTAGGGAGGCTACAAAACCAAACTTATCTACGTTTTTATTATCATCAATTTTTTTTTTTTGCAAATTATATACTATCCATTTTCCTTAGTTGTTACCTTTAACAAAAGAATATAAATAATATAGTAATCCAATGTGCAACCCACAATCATATGTTAAAGTGTGTGTGTGAAAATGAAGGTTTAAGAATACTTGTTAAATGAGTATATGAGCAGAATCAAGTGATAACACTGCGAGAGTTTGCAAACCTGAATATTTCAAGAAGTATTCTGATAGACCTTGATAAGACTATTTACTAAGATGTGTCTCAAGAGTCAATAAAATTCCTCCTTACTCTGTCATCCTAATAACAGTTTTGTCAAATGGTTTTAATAATAGCAAAAACAGTTAGTAAGTTATTATTTTTTTAATGTCAACTACTACCCTCCCCCCAACCAGAACGAGACATTATTCTCAATGTCATAAGGTAGAAAGATAGAGTATAGAAGACATCACCTGAAACAGCAAACACTGACAAACCTGAAACACGCTTAAACAAATATAAGAAATAACAAAACAAAATATTATGTTATTAATAAAACCAAAAGACACAAAGTTTCACAAACGAAGGCTCAAATCCAATCTAAGCTTTTTACGGCTTTCCTTAGTTGACCAATTTATGCGACTCGTGGAGGGATCAATTACAGGGATAAAAGATTGTAATTGGTCAATCAATTGTTCAGCAGTTGCAGCAGAGTTATGATTTGTCATGCCGAAGATGTTAGAAATTCCTGTTCTACAGCTTGATCAAGAAAAGACAACAAATTATCATAAAAACCATTAACATTTAACAAACCTATTTGTTTATAGTGAATGTGCAGTTGGGCCCAAGAGGAAATATGAAAGATCTCTTCCAATGTACCCAGACCACCTGGTAAAGCAATGAAGGCATCAACATGGTTAAACATTGCATTCATTTGATCAGACATTGTGGAGACCTGTAGTTCCTCTCCAATTATTTTTCCAATGATGTCCCCTTTTGCTAAATCTTTAGGGACGACCCTCAAAACTTGACTGCTTCCTAAAAATGCAACTATTAACACAGCCCCATTAACCCAAGGCTGCTCCCATACACTAAATGAATCTTTCTCTCAGCTAATACCTGACCAAGATAATTTGTTGATTCTAAAAACTCCTTTTCTTTCCCAGGACTGGATCCACCGAAAACATGTTAGTATCAAACATTAAAGTCCATGTTGAGTTTGTACTATACTTATTCTTACACCATTAGTATAACCTTTTTACCTTAACGTAATAAACTTTGCTAAACATAATGAAGAATATGAACATAAATAAACAAGATTAGAACATAAATAAGATATAAGTTAACTAAGTAAAGGAAAGGAAATGAAAAGCATAAACAAGAGATTAATATAAACAAAACTTAAGCATTACAAAATGAGAGAGAGCAAGAGCATGATCTTGATCTGAAAACCAAGATGCCTAAATGCATGGCAAATGCCTCCTTTTATAGGCCAAAATTTGAAACTATTAATTTAATGACTAATTGTTGAGTGGGTGGCCACATCTTGACTTTGTGGCAATCCTTATCTTCTTGTCTGAACAAAATGTCATTGCTAATGTCAGAATTTAAACAGATTTCCCCCATGAAAGTTCTAGGAAATTGTCTTAGCTTTCCAAAAAAAAAATTAGTGCATTTGGACTTCTAGAACTCGAGATATGGGCTAAACACTTAACAGTGTCTGGATTGCATGACAGATTTTGACTTCTCTGTTGTTGCTAAGATTTGGACTTCCAAATAGCAGAATTGAGTCTTGCACTCCCATGAATGTTTTAGGCCTATGTCTTAGCTTTCTAGCCATATAAACCAAATTGAAATCCAAGATCTATAACTCCAGATATGACCCAATGACTGAACAGTGTTCCAGTTTGGATTGAACCACCATCTCTTTTCTAAGCTTAACCCTTTATTTGTCTTCTCAATTTCAGTAGTTAAACTCATCAATCAATCCTTTGATTTATATGATAGGTCCGCATTTAAGATGAATATTTACCATAAATTAAAGGTATCTTATAGTATTAGACATGATATTATAAAACATGCATTAGTTAAGGAGTTATTGATACTTCAAGAGCAAAATGATAATATAAAACCTTGATAAAAATGCACGTTTAAGTACTAATCAGTTTATCATAACAGCTTATTGAAAATGTATTATTGTATCATGTTAAAATTGTGATTAAGGGTGAAAGAATTAGTTTCTCGATAATAGAACTAATATTTAGTAAGAGGTGAAGGAATTAGTTTTCCAATGATGAGACTAACGCCTGGTAAAGGGTGAAGGAATTAGTTTACTAGTAATAGGATTAATGCTCGATAATGAGCGTAAGGTGTAGCTTGTCCCAACATTAGAACTAATGCTAGGTATTGAGTAATGGATTTAGATTCCTAGAAGCAGGAATAATACCCAATAATAGGGGAATAAATTCAGATTTCTAGAAGTAGGAATAACAACTAGACATAGGCGAAGAAGGGAATTACTTGGTGTTGGGTATTTGTCATTCCTTTACTGAAATTTATTCTCTAAATAACTAATCTTCATGAGTGTAGATTTTGATTTGGTGAATGAATATGTAGATTAATAGATAGATTATGTTGATTAATTATTGGAGAATTATTGGCAATGATGAGTTACATTCTAAATGCATTATTACATCTATTTTGTTTGTTTAAGTATTTGCTTGTTATTGAATTAATAGTTTTTTTTATAAATTAATTATAAGTGTCTCACAACCACGAGCCAAATGATAAATATGTAGAACAACATTTTAATAATTTTGATTGAACTTGTATTGGATACCTCTTTTGTATTGTAATGGGTTCTGTATTTCAATATTAATTATCCTAAAGACTATGTAATTTGAACTCGATTCGATTATATAAACCTATGATGCCATATTAGTTTCTTTCATTGTGTCATAGATAATTAGTGTGTGATTATACCTTTTTATTTTGTTTTGAACATTTTATATTAATAAATATATGTATATAGTGAACCATAATGAAATGTGATGGATGTGATGGGTTGAGTTGTGATGAGTCGATGATGATTGGACAATGAATTAAATGTGAATTGATTGACTATTAAAGTGTATCATGTTTATAGTCGATAACTTAGAAACCCTTGGTATAACGGAGACTACTGAAATTTCAGTAGTTTTCAAATTTATGATTTTATATAAAAAAAAAACAAATTTCACTCTAAAAATTATAATATTCATAAGAAACTAAGTAATGATTGCTAGTAATTATAGAGGATGTTACAATTAAGGTTTAATTATTATTTTTTGTAGTTTCCTTAAAATTCACCATGGTCAAAATACTCTGAAGAAGCCTATTGAATGCATCATTGAGCTTCTTTTCCCTTGATTGCGTAATTAGTTCAATTGACACTTGTAATGGATCCTTTGAGTGTAGTTTGGATCACATCATGTACTATCAAACTTAGTCTATTTCATAAGCTAGACCACATCTTACACTAAATTCTTTTACAAATTCACAATTCAAACCTTTATAGTGATCCTTTTTAGACCAGGATCAAGATAAAACCCTATTAATCTTTTTCACAAGCTCAAAGTTGAAAACTACCATTTTGTTTTGGATAAAGATTGAAACCTAACCAACCTTTTACATTGGAAGCAAGATCAAAACCCACTAATCTTTTCTAGGATAAAAATTAAAACCTAACACCTTTTTCACATACTCAATGTTAAAATCTCAAGGTAATGATTAGTATCTTTTTAATGGTTTGATTCATCAAAACTAATAGCAATGGATATATTTGGGCTAACATTCTTTTCCTTTTTGATGATGACGAACTATTAATACTTTCCTAATTATTAACATGTCAATAATAAATATGCATGATTGCTCCCTCCATCTATCATAATATACTTCCCGCAATCAATTATACAATATGCTTATGAAATGCATGGGAGAATTCAGCAACATACATGTTTCAAGATCAATAAATATACCTTTATGACATATAAGCATATTATCTCAAGATATATAAGCATTTACTAAATGAAAATTAAAATGAAAATCAATAAGAATAATATATATATATATATATATAAAATACTGAAAAGCAATATCATACCAATAATAATATCATATCATAGAGACAAAAACATATCTCTATGATACAAACAATATTCATGAATCAACAAAGCATGATAAAGCATTAAATATTCATATAATAAATCCCTGAATAGAAACAATTCTAAATGAAATAAAATGCATGAAATGAAATTGTCCATAATGATAATCGACAAGCCACACAAAACTCTTAAGCTACATTCAAAGTGAGTTTGATGGGATCATCGTTGTATTTGACATGAAGAAGACTCATCCAATAAAAGGTCTTTTTAGTTGGAGAAATGCTTTAAAATATGTATGATGCCCAGGCTAAGTAAACAACATAACTTATAATTGTCTAAAATTTCAGCTTGTTTTTCTTATAAAAGGGGTTATCTAGCATTTTAAACTAAAATTTTCCTCTTATAACTTCTATCTGGTTTAGCCATCTATAATTCCTAATGCCTATATCTTTTAACACTTCTATTTATGAAGTTTAGAAAACATTTTTATTACTCTTTCTTTTTATCTTTGTGACCAATTTATGCAAAATACAATGCATGATATGCATATTAATAATTATACATTACTAGGAATATGACTATAGAAATATTAATTAGCTACCAATTAAAAGAATAAACCAAACAAATGGTATTTTAAAGATAAGTTTGAGTTCAAGAAAGGTTACCCATTCCTAGTCAAGTTGAAGTGTCAAAAAAAGTTCTTCACTTAAAGGTTTAATGAAGATGTCTGCCACTTGCTTATCCATTGTCATAAAGTCAAGAGATATATAACCTCAATATCATTGAACATTCATTTCCTTACCATTACCATCTTTGTTGAGCATTAGAGTTGGATTCATTTAAAGTGATTCTAATCTAAACTTCCTAAGTTTTTTTTTTGTGTACTCGGATTGGTTGATGAAAATTTCATCTTCACTTTATTTAATTTGAAGTCCAAGGAAGAATGTCATTTCACCCATCATGGTCATATGAAATTCTTTATTCATGCATGACTCAAATCCCTTGCATAAAATTGTATTAGTAGCGTTAAATTATATATCATCAATATAAATTTGAACAATAATCTAGTCACTACCTTTGTCCTTAACAAAAAAAAATTGAGTCAATTTTACCCATGCAAAAATCTTTTGAGATGAACAAGTATTAAGTCTCTTATACAAAGATCCAAGAGCTCTTTTAAGATTCTACAAGGTCTAATTTTACGCATGCTCTTTGGTCTAAATTGTAAAAATACACAAAATAGTGAAGATAAAGATGTTGCTAAAATTTTCTACTAAGTACAAGTAAAGAATTTCAATAAAATTAGTGTTCTTGATCTATAAAAGGATTGAAGAGAAGAGATCATAATCTACTTATAGGACCCATCACAAACAATTTCAAGATATTTTCTATATTTTAAAGGAAACTAAGTGATCCATCTAGATATCATAAACATGAAGCTGCTCCAAATCAATAATGTTTGTATTTTAGGCCTAATAGTTAGGCTATTTTTACCCATGAAGTATATGGAGGAATGAAACTACAATAAGGCAAAAACTATCTCTAATCAAACGACCCGAGGATTCTAGATCTCAAATTATTAATAAGAGTAATTTGTTCTAAAAACACTATCATGTAAAGAAAAAATAGGAGTTCTAAGAGAGAATGAGCTTGCAGGAAAATTAAGTATAGAAAATAAACAAAGTAGTAACTAAAGAAATAAGAAAGTAGTAAAATAAATAAAACCCTATAAATGAATAAAGAAATAAAATTATAGAAAATTAAATGTATGGGTTGACCATCATTTATAGTAATATTTAGCCCTATTTAAAGTATAATAAAGTTTGAATTATACTTACATAGGTAATTCTAATCCTATACATATGCTGAGATCGAATAAAAAAATGTTATTAAATCTTGATATAAGCTAAATTTCTCTTCTATTTATACATATAATTCTACTATAGTTTATGACTTCTTATTAGTTATTCAATTAAAGAACCTCGCTATGAATAGGATTGTATCTTTGGGTTCTTTATACATTTAAACTCTGTTGTCTAATCACTTTATTTTGGTCGATCATGACTTATGATTGGTTAGTTGACTAGTCAACTACTCTTTCAACTCTTCTAGTAGATTAAAAACTCTTCTAACTTGGTCAATTATTGTGATTCATGTTTTATTTTAGCTTTCCCTTAGCATTATAGTGAATATTATTTACATTTGACCCTCATGTGTTTATTTTAGGTATAAAAAATGTGTCCATATTGCTTTATTTCTTAAATTAAAGAATATCAATCCCATCATATTTATACTAAAATCAATCGACCAAACCAACCAAATATGATGTGACAAATAACACATTCATCTAAAATTAGTCAGTCATACTTTAAAACATGTCTGACATATCAAATGCTTCAGTCAATTAATTTAACTTAAAAGCAACGCTTACTCTAGCTTTTAGATGCAATGTTTAAGTTTCTTAAATTGCACCAAATTTTTTATATTTTTTAAAAAATCCCTAAATTCTTTATGAGTCCTTGAGATTTCTCTGCTGAGATTCAATCAAGAACCTTAAACACTTATCTTCTTGTTAAAAACAACAATGGTAGCCTTAAGCTATACTTTATCAAAATCTATAATCTTTTCGCATTATCGAAACCTCATAATTGTTTGCCCAACATCAACTAGATTATCATTAGTGTTGCACCAAGAATATGAATGAAGAATTTCTTAGCCCATTTTATTAAAAAAGTGTAAAAAAAAAGCACAAGACCTCCATTTCACTTTAGATATTGAGAAAAAGTTTTTCTTTTTAGGATGACCATGTAAATCTTAACACATAAACTAAGCCAATCTTGATGTGACCAAGCACAAGATCAAACAAGCATTGTTGATTAAATTTTGAACACCAATGGAGCTTCTTGGGTCTCCTAATTCTGGAACATCTCTCTCTTAGCTAGCTTTTGAATGAAGGTCTTGAGATTCAATATGCTTTGAGCTTAGGCTTGTTTGGATGCAAAAAGATATTATGGAGCATACATCCTAAGGATAGGTTCTATTTCTTTTATGTGAGACATTGGGTAGGTTTACTACTTGGTCTCTAAATATGGTCTCTTGCTGTCCTAGTGATCACCCTCGTAAAGGCAATATGAGTGCTCAGCAGATAGTGGGATGGAACGTATACCAATCACTATCAGTCTAAGCACTCAGCAAAGAGTTAGGGTTTACACAAACTTAAATCTTGACTCAAGTCACAAGACAAGCTGTCAGTCTCCCACCTAACTTAAAGTTAAATGTGTGTGCCCTCAAAAAGATAATAATAATAAAGTGATGCATGACTATACTATGTATGACAGAATGTAAAGATGCATGCTAAAGCTTTTAAACAAAGTAAATCATTCATAGCAATAGAGAACAACAAATACATAGCATAAACGAACAAATTACCAAGCCTAGTCCTAGCATCCCGAGTGGAGTCGCCATTCTGTCGCACATCCCCCACGCGGCGTTTGATGGCGATTTTTCATTTGATTTTAGGTTTATTTGTTTTTGCGAATAAAGGAGTCGCCACCTAGTATTTTGGTTACTAAAAACCCTAACTGGTCTTTCAGAGATTCTAAAGCAAAGGACTGGTTGCGTAAAAGGAAGGTATTAGCACCCCTAGTACGCCCTACCTAAGGTAAGCTGCTTAGTGTTTGGTTTGCTTTATAATTGCTATGGTGTTGGTGTTTTTCTAAAATAGGTTTCCTATGATAGGTTTGCTATGATGAATTGATTTGGGTTCAAAGTCTAAAAGCAAGAACCCTTGATCAATGTGGATTACATCCTTAGATATGTCTACAAAGTGCCAAGGAGAACCAATGCAAATCTCTTGAAATCTGTGTTTGATTCAGACTAAATTTATAACATATGATTTATGAGATAGGTAAGATAGAAATCTAAGGAGATTCAATGTGCTTAGGAGCTCATTTTTTCTTAGTACTTCAAGTGTTCGCGACTCGTAAATCACAAGGAAAAAGAACAAAGATTTTGAAATCTAAGGAAATTTAGAGCGCTTTAAAAGCCTCTTTTTGCCTTAGTGTTTCATACTTTCACGGCTCGTAAACCGTGGAGTCAAAAATTGAAATGTTCTCGATTATAATCAAGGCTTCTTTCAAGGATATGTTATGACTTATTATTCTTAGAAAATTGTTTTGGATATTTACTACTTAGGGTTTCTTTATCCAAATATTAACAGTGAATAATAACAAATTATTCCCAATAATATTTTGGATATTCATCCCTTTGGGATTTTTTTATCTAAACATTAATGGTGAATAATAGATGAATTCCATCCAAAAATAAGATTTTTTGTATTTTTTAGAATATTGGCCAATACCCTTTGGAGTTTTACAAACATGTTGTAAAATTCAGAAATGCAAGAAAATAATTTTTGTTGTGTTTACGAAATCCATGCGAAAACATATTTTTCAAAACTTCAAATATTTGCTTTTTTATATAAAAAAACGTTCAAAACATGTTAGCGTATTGGCCGTATGCAACACACAAAAACATTTTTTATATTTTTTTATCAAAAACACAAACATTACATTTAATCATAATTAAAGTCAAAAAACCACATATTAGTCAAATTCTTAAGGCTTTAATAAATCAGTTATTAAATCCTAAAAAGTATGTAGAAACATGTTCTTACATTTTCACAAGAAATACAACATGATTTTATTTGTCCTTTAGATACTTGACCATATACAAATTAAAACATTAAATTCATTTTTTTTGTCTTTTTTTATTTTATAATTCAATAACATAAAAAAAAACAAACACACACACCTTTTTTTTACTATTTTTTCACCCACATTTACATGTTACAAATCACAAAAATTCAAAATAAATCAAACAACACATTACATAATTCAAAAATTACATAATAGCCCCTAAAAATCCAGGAAACTGCTGGGAAGGCTTCTGGACCATAAAACAAAAGTGGCGGCGCATCTCCTCCACGCGCCACCGCTACTGGCGGTGCGTGGGTTCACGCACCGGCGTGAGGAAGAATCTGGAAGCAGTGGGATCTGGCTCGACTTCCTCTCTCTTCCCTTCCTCGCCGGCGGTGAGGACCACTGTTACTTACAACAAAAGAAAAAAATGCAACAACAAGTTTTGGTCCCCTTTCCTTCTCGGTTTTTTGATTTGCTTCTCCACAAAGATTTTTTTTTCTCTTTTAGCTTCGCCTTCTTCTCTATTTTAGGCGGCCGGCTCTAAGGTCAGGGTGTCTGGCTTGTGGCGGCAGGTTTTGTGGGTTCTGTCATGCTTGGATTGCTGGTGGTGGCCTCGGCGATACTGGAGTTGACGGTGGCACTGGGGTGTTGTTGTGGTTGGGAGGAAGAAGAAATGACGTCTACGGCTGAAGAGGGAGATCGTGGGTCTGTGGGCTGTTGTCCTTTGATTGGTGAAGGAGATGAAGAAGGGAACGAGGGTTGCCGGGTCTTCACTAGCAGCACGGTGATGGTGAAGGAGAAACGGCTGAGTGAGAGATGGGAAATGGTGGCTCTTGTTTTGTGAGTTGGAGGATGACAGATCGGTGAAGACAGAGAAGGTTATTGGGTCAGCTGAGAAAGAGGAAGATGACAGGGAGAGGTTTGGCTTGTTTTGGGAGATGGGGAAAGGAGAAGAATGAGTCACGACTGGGAGAGGGAAGATGAGAGGGGACGGCTGTTGGAGGCTTGAGGGTGGAGATCTGTGAGATGGCCAGGGGGCTGTGGTTGGCCAGGAAAGGGAGACCGTGGTTGAGGGGAGTAGGAGCAGAGGGGAAAGTAGGGAGAGATCGCCGAGAGAGAAAAAGATCTATTGAGGGAATGGGAAGGTCTGGTGATGGCTGTTGGAAGCTGTGAGAGGAGAAGAAGGTGGTGAAACGGGCGGCGGCTGTTTTTTTATTTTTTTAAGAGAGGAGGGGTTGCGGCTGAGGAAGAGAAACGGGTTTAGGGTGTTTTATCTTTAGGTTTTTTGTGTTTGGCTCCCTTTTTCTGAAAAAATTGCCCCCTTATGAATATTTTTTCTCTCCCAGTGCATATGGATGTAGGTTCACTTATATAGAAAATTCCTACACGTACTATTTAAGAAAATATTGCAATAATTATTGCAGAGATTATCTTCTATAACCAGCACCAACAAATCCTATATATATGATATTTTATATTGCAATGATTATTTTCCATAACCAGCACAAATCAAATCATATATCTATAGTATTTTATATTGTAGTAATTATATATGATTCAGTAATTATCTCCTTGACATATTGCTTCCTTAATATTAGCCCTAATGCTCTATGTTATCGCCACATGTAAACCCTTATTATTATTATTTTTATTTTTTTATTTAAAAAAATTTATGAAAACATGGGTCAAAAATTGGGTAGCAACACTAGAATCAAAACAGAAACTGTATTGGTACTAATGACATGAATTCTGCTTGTGTTTGATAAAATTATGTGATAATATGTTAGAATGATGTTATGTGCGGGAATGTGTTGTCTTTGAACCTTAAAAAGCATAATAGAGCTGAAAACAAAAACCATATTAAGTTGATGCTCAAATTCCATTGTGTAATTGACAAAATTGTATGGTTATGAACCAAGTGAATGAAGGTGTATTTGTAGCATGTTGTTGTGATTATATTTGTGATAAAAATGACAAGTTTCATGTGTAAATTAGGGGCTAATGGACAACAATGTTTGGCCAAAGGGAAGAGGTGGAAACAATGAAGGGACCTTGGATGATTCTGAGAGGGACAAGACATAGGATGTAAATGATATCCTTGTGTGATATACATTAATTTGTAGGTAGTGTAGATGAATTTAGCATGATGAAACTGAAAACATTAAAGGTATGGTTGAGTGTGCTGACAATTTCTACATTAGTTGTAAACCATATGCGCTGATAATTTTAGCATCAGCTATGAAACTGCATTGCGTTAACGATTTCTGAGTAGGCAGCGACTCAGTTTTCATCAAAAATTTCTACATCAGCCGTAAACCATATGCGCTGACAATTTTAGCATCAGTTATGAGACTGTGTTGTGTTGATGATTTCTTAATCAGCAGCGACTCAGTTTTCATTAATGATTTATGCGTCACCCGTAAACCATATGCGCTTACAATTTCAGCGTCAGCTATGAAACTGTGTTGTGTTGATAATTTCTAAGTTGGCAACGGCTTAGTTTCTATCAATGATTTATGCATCAGCCATAGACCATATGCGCTGATGATTTCAGCATCAGCTGTAAGACTGTGTTGCGTTGATGATTTCTAAGTCGGTAGTTACTCAATTTTTGTCAATAATTTCTACGTTAGTTTTAAAACTATATGCCCTGACAATTTCAGCATCAACTATGAGACTGTGTTACGTTGATGATTTCTAAGTCAGCAGCAACTCAGTTTCTGTCAATGATTTCCGCGTCAACCGGAAACCATATGCGCTGACGATTTCAACATCAGCTATGAAACTATATTGCGTTGATGATTTCTGAATCGGTAGTGACTTAGTTCCCGTCAATGATTTATGCTCCAATTGTAGACAATATGCACTGATAATTTCAGCATCAGTTATGAGACTGTGTTGCGTTGACAATTTCTAAGTCGATAGTGACTCAGTTTTTGTCAATAATTTATGCGTTAGCCATAAACTATATGCATTGATAATTTCAGCATCAGTTGTGAAACTGTGTTATGTTGATGATTTCTGAGTCGGCAACTCAATTTTTATCAATGATTTTTATGTCTACCGTAAATCATATACGCTGATGATTTCTAAGTCGGTAGGGACTTAATTTTCATCAACGATTCTTGAGTCAGCAGCGAATTAGTTTTTGTTGCCTAATTCTGTAGCACCAACGAATCAGTTTTTGCTATTGAATTTTGTGCCACCAACGAACCAACTTTCGTTGTTGATATTCTGCAACAGACCTCCATAATAGAATTGACTTAAATACTTGTAACGATTTCGTAGTATGATTGTGTAATATGTGGAACACTTAAATGTGAACATATGTATTCTTGAAATATGTATGGTGATGAGTTATGTGATTACCAAATACAAATATACTGATTTGTGATCATTGATATGTTAGGTGGTGCGACTGGGATTGGACCTTTGACCAGGCAAGGACACCCCATGGGAAAAAAAAAGGTAAATGGTTTCTACCCTCTTCCTACATAATGCTAAATTATAAAATGTATTTATTATGAATGATATAATATTGTATTATTATGAGTACCAAACCATCTATGAATTTCTTATTGAGTTAATGATTAGCTTCAGCTAATGGCATCCTAGCTTTGGTTAATAGCATCCTAAATGGATGGTCGGGATGAATTGATGATTAGCTTTGGCTAATGGCATCCTAAATGGATGGCTGGTGATTAGTACTTAAAAGTGCATTTTTATCAAGGTTTTATATCATCATTTTGCACTTGAAGTATCAATAACTCCTTAACTAGAGCATGTTTTGTAATAACAAGTCTGACAATATAAGATAGCTTTAATATATGGTAAATGCTCATTTAAATGCATTTAAATGCAGGTATATCTCCCAATTCAAAGGATTGATTGATGTGATTAACTATTGAAAGTGAAAGGACAAAGAAAAGGCTAAGCTTAGAAAGGAGATACCGATTCAATTCAAATTGGAACACTGTTCAGTTATCGGGTCATATCTAGAGTTGTAGATCTTGGATTTCAGTTTGATTTATATGGATAGAAAGCTAAGAAATAGGCCTACAATGTTCATGAATAGTGTAAGACCCAAATCTGCCCTTTTCAAATTCAAAGTTTGGCCACAAAAGAGAAGTCAGAATTTGTCCTGCAATCCAACCCAAAAACTTCTCAGACTTTTACCCATATCTGGATTTCTAGAAGGCAAAGTGATGTGAAATTTGGTGGGTGGAAGGAAAAGAAAATTTCCAACAACTTTCGTGAGGAAGACCTGCTCAAATTCTGATGGTAATAATGTCATTTCATCCAGACAAGAGCTTGAGGGTTATCCACCACGTCCACCAGCAGTACTACTCAGTATTTTAGTCATATCTAGAGATCTAGTGATCCAAATGCTCTGAAATTTTATGGGTGGAAAGATAATATGATTGCCAACAACTGTCATGAAGACCACTTTGCCAAATTCTGATTGTATCAATGTCATTTCATCAAGCCAAAATGCTTGAGTGCTGCTGTCCACCAAGTCCACTAAATCAATAGTTGGCCACTACATCAATAATTAATTACTAAATGAATAGTTCCAAATTTTAGCCTATAAAAGGAGGCATTTGCCATTCATTTAGGAATCTTGGTTCTTCATATCCAAATCATGTTCTTGCTCTCTCTCTTTATATTTTTATAATACTTAAGTTTTGCTTTCATTAATCTCTTGTTCATGCTTTTCATTTCCTTTACTATACTTAGTTAACTTATATCATGTTTATGTTCTTATATTGTTTATTTATGTTTTTCTTCTTCATAATGTC
>Ga0325411_1000187_pt1 | contig 61457 bp, 39 predicted proteins | sample PopdelMetagenome_13_FD_206181 | JGI IMG/M metagenome (GOLD analysis project Ga0325411, IMG submission 206181) | Populus deltoides microbial communities from Bellville, Georgia, United States - Xylem-PdIQD-R4 | ecosystem: Host-associated > Plants > Phyllosphere > Stem > Wood/Secondary xylem... | reverse complement strand
ACACACACACACACACACACACACATGGATGCTTCTTCTTTTCTTTTGTCTATAAAGGATCTGTAAGTTATTATATAACTGTTTTATTAGCTGCTAAGAAAATGAAGCATAAGTAAAGGTTGAACTATTGCTTTTTGTTTACGCCACGCCACGCCACGTTCAGAAGCATCGCTCATCTATCTGAGCCATTTATTATCAATTTCACTTAAGAAACTCCCTTTTCTACTGATTTTCTCTTTATATCTAGGTGTCCCAAAGTTGGGGTTTGTGCCATTTTTAACACATAAAAGGCATTTAGGGCTGGGGCTGGGGTTTTCAAAGAAAATGAGTTCGAGCATGGAGAATTGTCATGTTGATGTTCAAAATAAGTTGGAGGTGGTTCGGCCTGCCACGGAAGTTTATGCCCAAGAAGCAATTGAAGCTCTCAAAGCTGGGAAGGTGATTGCAGTACCCACAGATACACTGTATGGATTTGCTTGTGATGCTTGGTATGACAATTTTGATTCATTTTGTTTTACTATTTGTGTTTAATTCCTCTAAATTATGATTTCTTGATACTGAAATGTCCAAGAAAAATTAAGTGTTATTTTCTTTTTCCTGTTTCATTGTGCACGGGACCCGAAGAATTGAACTTTAAAAAATATGACAGCATGAAAGAAGGGAATCTGGGCATGCTATTCTAAAAAAAAAAACACATAATCTAGAGAGTAAAGAAGATTTTGAGAAGGATGGAGGATTTGCTAAGAAATAGTTGATGGGATTGTAGCTAATTGCTTCTGCAGTTTTTTTAAATCGGACCTGTCTAAGCTTGCCTTCCCTTTATTGCTCTCATGGTTGTGCCCAGTGTCATGTTTGATTGTTTAGTAAGATAAAATGGTCACGCTGTCGGCAATGACTGAACCTAGATTTTCCTGTCAATAGACGCCTCTTATTGTACTCTGATGGAGCTTGGTATCATATTCTAGATCACTGTTAAGCAAGGCATCTATTGCAGTTTTTCTTTCTGTTACTTTTGAGTACACTTCTTTCCCAGTTTTAAAGGGAGTGATGATGCTAACATGTAAGGATATCCATGTAAATTTTTCATGGTCTCCTTCGCTTTGCACGTTTCACAATATTTGGGCAAGTCTGAAATCATCATATACTTGACAATCTGCTGTTTTCTCTTATGGCAGTTCTTTGGAAGCAGTCAATAGAATTTATGAAATGAAAGGACGTAAGCATACAAGTCCTCTTGCAATCTGTGTTGGGGATGTGTCACAAATACAACACTTCGCGGTCACTGAATATCTGCCTCATGGCCTACTTGATTCTCTACTTCCAGGGCCTGTGACTGTTATATTGAGGCGAGGTCTGTAGTCATGTCTTCATACATGTGGAACAGGAAAAAAAATTGTTGTATTTTAGGATTAGGTTTTGTTTCATAACTAACTAAATAATCATGCAAACTGATGATCTTCCTTGTATCTATGTCACAATTTCTTGGTATGTTAACTTTTAGTGTCTCAAGTCTTCATGCTTTAAAAGTATATGACGGGGTATTTTCCAGGGGAGTCGAGCGCACTTGAGAAATCCTTGAACCCAGGATTGGATAGTGTGGGAGTCCGTGTACCAGATTGTAACTTCATCAGGGTAGTTGCTCGTGGTTTGGGAAAAGCAGTTGCCCTTACAAGTGCAAACCTTAGTGGGCAGCCCAGTAGCCTTTGCATCAAGGATTTTGAGAATCTCTGGAACCGTTGTGCATATGTTTATGACGGTGGTGTTCTTCCATCCAGTCGTGCAGGATCAACAATTGTGGACCTCACCAGGCCAGGAAAGTACAAGATTCTTAGACCTGGAAGGTAAATTTCAATTAGCTTTCATTGTGTAAATGAATAAAAAATAGAAGAGAAATCATAGATTGTTATAAGCTGTTCAGGTCAAAATTTCAAAGAAAATTGCCATTATGTGCGTAGTTGATAGTTGCAATGCTGTGCAGGTACACTAAACCTTTGAATTGAGATGATTTATAAAATCAGATGAACCCTTAAGACATTTGCCCTGGACTTACAATTTCAATATTGGCATATATTTCAGTCCCATAGATGGCTCATTTTTTGCTGTAAAGAAACATGAAACCAGCAATTTGCATTTATCAGTTTTGATTTGTGGATTTTTATACGACAACTGAGTTGATCATAGACCATTGTCTGAGCTAGATTTGGATTTATGAAGATTTAATTGAATCCATATTGAAATGTTGCTCATAGAAAATTTCTTTCATACCTTTCTGGGAGTGCATGTTGGCAGTGACTGCAGACGCCAAACTAGAATCATCTAAAAAAGAAATTCTCCTGTCAAACTTTGTTTGTCCCCTTCGATCATGAAGCCTTGTAATGTGGATGCAGATGGTCCTTTTACTTTCATCTTCCTTTATTTTTTTTGTGATGCTGTAGTAACTATGCTACTTTTTTCTTGTATTTTCAGCGCTAAGGAAGAGACTCTGGCAATCCTTGAAAAACATTCTCTGGTCGAGGAAGCTCCGGCGATTTGAAGAAAACATTTGAGACCAACTATTGTGTTGTGGAGTATCATCATCGAGAGATTCTTTTAAAAAATATCTTTAGGATTTGGGGGTGGGGGATCCTGGGTTTTGAACCTGGTTCTCTCACTCTCACAGAAAATGATCATATGATCAAGTCAATGTATGACATGAACTAGTAACACTAGCTTAGAGTTGTTGTTAGTCAAATATAAACAGAGAAATATTGTTGACTGGTTTTTGGTTCCTTTTGATGCCTAAAAACAACACCCCTGACGTGTTTTTAGCCTTTTCTAACAGTCGACCATGTAAAATGAATTCTGAGAAAAACTTCAATCTTGTTAAACAGAGATACGGGGGGGCGTATTTGGTATTGGAGAGCAGTGAATCTGCTTCTCTTGATATTGTTCTTCAATGTTTTTTGTTCTTTCTATGTTTCCCCCAACACACGAACCATTCATTCAGACTTGAGAATTTGCAGCTACATACAGACCTGCATTTGTGTGTTATGAAAATGTATGGTGCCTGGCATGTCCAAGACTAGATTTTTTGCTGCCAAGTGCTGCTGCTTGTTAAGAGAGGAGAGTAGAGGAGCAGAGCAGGGCAGGGAAGGTGATCAATTTGTTAATTAGGCTGTCAACTAGATATATAAATTATATAATATTTTCTTTGACAATGTAAGGGCCGAGCCCATTGTTAAAACTTAAAAGCCCTTGGCGCTTCAACAGCAGCGACTTGTGTCTTTCTTCTCTAGTATAACGTTGTTTTAGGAAGCAGAAGAGAAGCAGGTCTTTCTCTCTAGTTTCTCCTATACTGCGAAGTCTGCACCTCCCTGTTTCTCAAAAACCCCGACTTAGTTAGGAAAGAGCTTTTCTTTATTTGTCGGGCTTCTGAAACAAAAACCCAGTACAATAACGCAAAGGCAAGCTTTCTTTCCCTTAGTTCAGCTGCTTCTGGCTCATACTACAGCCATGCTACTTCTAATTCTTTCCTATATCATTAGTTAAGCTAATAAGAGTTTGTTTTAAGCTAATAATAACTGCAGATGTATTTTTTTTCTTCTGTTTTAATTTTAAGATGGATGGGCTTGTCAAGTCATGGTATAAATTTGTGTTTTGTAGGATAGCTTGATATCAAGTTTTGTTTTGTTTTGCATGGAAATTTAATGAAATTTCGGCAAAAAAGAAGCTGTGGTTATTCCATGAGTTAATTTTGTTGGGAAAAATTGAGTACAAGTCTACGCTCTTCAGTTTGCCTTAAATATTCATTATCCGGTTTGGAGATTACGTGAGGTTTAAAGATCGATTAACTTAATTAATGTGTTTGTGAAATCCTGGAGGTTATGAAAAGAACCCATGGATTTGATTATATGTGACTGACGTGATTTGGAGCAAGTTGCTTCTGTGATCCGAAACATTGTATTTGCTATTCACCAAGTCATGGAAACCCATTCCTTTCTGCAATATCTTTTATCAGGTTAATAGTGTTTGGTAGCAGAACAAGTCTTCCTACTTAGGAGCAGCAGCTGTACATATTCCTAACCGGTACGCCCGGCATTTCCTCGTTGTGAGACCTTTTGTTTATTAAGGTAAGGACTTGTTTAGATGTTCATTTTGTTAGTGTGAACAAGGAGTTTATTTGGACAATTCTTTGTATCTGTCCAGGTTTAAGGCTTAGTGCAGCCAATGTGATCTTTACGTGCACCTTGTTCTATGTGCCAGAAACTTGCTCTATTTTTGGGTGTGACAATAACTGTCATTTGGGAGTGACATGCATAAGAACTGTTGAAAGGCAGAACATAATAAGAAATACAGAAGCTCAAGAAAAGTGGAATGATGGAGGAGCAAGTAAGATTACTAGAAGGGCTGTGGGGGGATGTGAGGGAGCTAAGCCTAGGAAACAGAATACAACGGCTAGACTCGGCTCCAACCCCACTCCAATTCCTGAGAGACTATGTATCCCCTAACAAACCTTGCATCATCTCCAATGCCATCTCCCACTGTCCTGCTCTCAGCCTCTGGCCTAACCTTTCTTACCTTTCTTCCTCCCTTTCTGATTCCACTGTCTCCCTTCACCTCACCCCAGATGGCCGCGCTGATTCCCTTGTTCCCCTAGAAACCCCTAAAAAAGGAGAAACATGCTTTGCCTCTGCTCATGTGGAGCATGTTCCTTTCCCTTGCGCTCTAGATCTTGTTCTGAATTCTGAAAGAAATAATGTGGTGGGATACCTGCAGCAGCAGAATGACTGTTTTCGGGAGGAATATTCGGTGTTGGCTTCTGACTGTGATGCACACATCCCGTGGGCTACTGAGGCACTGGGAGGCTGCCTTCCGGAGGCAGTGAATCTGTGGATCGGAAACCATTCATCTGAGACTTCATTCCACAAGGACCATTACGAGAATCTGTATGCTGTTGTTGCAGGGGACAAGCAATTCTTGCTACTTCCTCCTACAGACGTGCATCGCATGTACATTCAAGAGTATCCAGCTGCTCAATATTCTTATTCCAGTGGCTGTGGAGAGTTCAGATTGGAGTTGGAGAAGCCGCAGAGATATGTGCCTTGGTGCAGTGTGAATCCTTACCCTCCTCCAGAGACTAAGGAGAATGAGATGTCCAAATTTCCTTTGTATTTCAATGGTCCGAAGCCCTTTCATTGTACTGTCAAGGCTGGAGAGATTCTCTACTTGTAAGAAAGATTTTCATTTACTTGTTCGATTTTCTTCACACACATTACTTTGTATGTAAATTCTGCATGCATAGCACTGCTCAAAAGCATTTACTTTGAAATACAGTTCATACAAGTGAATGTTTTTGGTGAGTTTTAGAGGGACATGCAGCAAGGCTGGACTATTCTGCTGAATAATAAACAAATTATAATATCGAGGCTAATTTTGTGAAGTTGATGCAGGCCAAGTATGTGGTTTCATCATGTTCGACAGAGTCCAGATGACAATGGATGCACTATTGCCATCAACTATTGTAAGAATCTAGCACTTGTCTTTTTTTTTTTTTATAAAAAAACTTCATATGATTGTCGAATGCTAACATACAGATATGTGTGGCAGGGTATGATATGCAGTTCGACATCAAGTATGCTTATTTCAATTTCCTGCAATCAATTCATCATGGGTCGACGTTGATGAATTATGATGCAACCAAGTTCACCTTAAGTGATGAATTATGTATTGATGCTAATGAATTGAAAGCAGAGGAAGCCAATCAAGAAGATACTAAAGACGAATGAGCTTTGATTTTTTAATGTGGTGGTTAGTTGGTTATCAAATTCATTTGTGAACTCTTCAAGCAGAATATGCAAAGAAAATCACAACAGAAGACATTTGCACGGTCTCTGTCACATTTTAACATGGTCACAATTGATTCATGCAACTTTGATTCTTGTTGGCTGCTGATTATTTTCTGGAATTTTTATCTTACAAGCTGAAACAAAGAAGATATAGAAACATTGAAAACTAAACAATCACTATCTTCTTTTTCTTTGATGCCAAGAATTCTTCCTTGTCCAGGAACAATTGTGATTACAAAAAACCATGTACACTAACTTGTCAAAAATTGATGAGAGTGTGGTAAACAAACAAAGAATAACAACATTCTGCAGAAGAAATCACCCAGTCACCTCACTCACCCCTTCAAAGCAAAACAAACTGTATATAAACAAATAAATTAATAAATGAAAAATGAACTCAATGGCACCCTTAGGCTGTTTCTGTCTGTGTTTCCTGCAATAAAAAATGGAAATCAGATCTTTGACGGAGTAGCGGTGGAGGATCCATGTTGGATAAGTGGATTGCACTCAAGGATCCGAATATCTCTTCCATTGAAAAAGGTATGCTGAAACCAAACCAAATGATTGTTATTTACATTATTAATTTTCTTTCTTTCTTCTTCTTGCAGTGCTGGTGGAAAATTAGTAGTGATAAGAAAAGAAAACATTGCTAGTCTTAGTACTTATCATACCTTGAATCAACATCAAGTAAGAATGTATTATTAGGCATGCTTATTGAATCTTCTGCCATTAGGGTTCTCATTCTGCCAATCACCTGTAAAAAGGATTTTTAATTTTTCTTAACCAAGCCCACTTCCGACTAACTAAACAAATAAAAGAGAGTGCTTTGCTTACATCTGAAGATAATCCCTGAGTTCCATATTTGTCATCCAAGAACATAGTCCCAATGCGATATATTTGTGGAATGCTCAACATCTATCAAAAATTAAATTAGCAAATTTTTTTATACCATAGTTTTAGTTCTTTTTATTTACTATGCACACACTAAATTACTTACTGGGCAGAGTTCATTTGTGATCTCATCCGAAGATTTTTGAGCCTTTTGATGCGAAACCTACATGCATATATTATCAAAACAATCCATTGATTAGTTCAAATCAAATTCACCATTCTGGAACTAAGTCCAAGAAACAAAGAAAGGCCTTTTCGGTTTTCTAAAAGGTGTACCAGAAACCCAACAGCTTGTCTTATGTGTCGGAGTTCATCCCATGACGATCCTGCGAACTGTGAAATAAATAACAAGATATTAGAGTAATTTTCTTTCTTTTCTGCATTGCTAATCATACATTGATTGCCTTTTGTGCTTACCTGATCTGATGCTTTGAGACACCACTGTTCCAATTCCTGCAAACCAGCCTTTACATACTCTCCATTGCTAAATGAGCAGCACTCACGACGAAGCAATAAGCTGCCAGATCAACCATTTGGATTGAGTATCAACATAGATTATGAGAATGCATTGTTAAACACATGAAATAAAAAAAATAGAAATGAAAAATCTTCTTACCTATTAAAGAGCTGTACATTTATGAATGAGAAAACCTGACTAAAGATTTTCCTTGTGAACACAGGAGGGACCTGAAAATTTCAAAAGGTTAGGTGATAAATACTTTCCTTCCCAGTCTCTGTACTGATACTTCAAGTCTGGAAAACCTAGTAGAGAGAAGATTCATTCTTACATGGTTCTCTGTCATTATGCCCAAGGTCTGATCTAGCTTATTGACAATGCTTTGCCAGTGTATATTTGACGATTGCTGTTTGGCAACAATACTCAAATGGATATTTTTGGATGACCCTCTTATTGATCTAGCTCTTATGGATCTTGGAGCCTGTTCATTTAAGTAAACATGAAATTGCCATTAAATGACTCAACTCTTACTGTGTGAATTCACTCTTATCCAATATGCTTACTTGGATGCACAAATTCAAAAATGGACCAATCTCTTTCTTAACACTGTCTCTGATCAGCCCATATATTTTCTCAACGTATGCAGTCAGATGTTGCTTAAACAGCAGTGCTGGGTACTTAGCTTCCACTTTTGATTGATCATTTCCTTTTCCCACCATTCCACTGTACCCACTTGACATTCCCATGCCAACTGAAGATGAACGGAATCCCTGATATTGGATGCTCGAGCATTATGATTTTGTCATGGAATTAGATTTACTAAAGAATTAACTTGATAGCACTTACCAGTGCCATTCTACCAAATAAGGTAGCAGGGGATGTTCGGTTGCGCTGTGAAGATATTTTGGTTGTATTGCTTGCTTTAAGAGTATTTTGAAGCAGATACAAAAGGGTAGAAGTTGTTGATAGCCAATATGCTAGATCAGTGATGTTGTCTTGACTCTACAATAGCACAATATAGAAAATCAGTATCACAACATTACGAAGTATATGATGCAAAACTGATAGTATTTTAATTTCCTTATATCTGGATAATGTAGTTCCATTGGTTAAGGATTCCACCTCTATTGATGATCGAATTGTGTGAATAATCCTATCAAATATAGTTGTCTTCTCTGCTTCGAAGGATCTCCACTGAAGAAGTGATTTATACACAACACAGGCGGCAACAGGTCTGGTCTCATCAAACCGCTTATCTTCTGTAAGACACTTGATAAGTACATCATGGTTTTCCTGTCCATAGAGTAGAAATAATAGAATTTCCTTTTCAGCAATTACACAATTGAAGCACAGACACTCTTTTGAAATATTTTCTGGGTTTCGCAAGAATTCAGCATCCAGCTGGGTACCTGCTGCCTTTCTGTTAGGGGTCTTTGTGTAGTTAAGAGGGAGATGGGAGGCCCGGATTCCTGGATACAAAATTTATCATTAGGTCTAGTGTTAATTTATGGCAGTATCTATTTGCTCCTGGAAATGTGTGTTTAAGGAAGGTGGCTGTACCTTTGTCATTTGAGGCTCTTCTTCTGTTTGATGTCCATTCTCAAAACTCTGAATCATTAAACAAGGTTAATGAAAAATTGGAAGATGATTTTATCCAAGGAAAACGACAGTTTTAGAGAAGCATACCTTGACTTGAGGCAGAATCCTTTCAGGATTCGCTACCTGTTCCACAATTGCTGGTTGTTTGCGGAGCAATTCATTTTCTGACTCCAGCTCTGCAATCTTACTCTTGAGTCTGGATAAAAGGTACAAAGCTTTCAGATTTGTATGAGAATGAGTAGTTTAATCTTTGGGCTTCAGGATTTTTTAGAAACTTCATGGTAAATTGGCATGTTGCTTACCCAGTTCAACTTGGCCATACAAAACCGAATCAATTTCAAGTATCAAATTAGATTTACAGGTATCTCTGCTAAATAATCTACAACATTCCAATTTTCCACTATTTGTTTAATTGTCTGATGTTGTGTTATAGAAATTTTTCTGCCATGTAGAAGCAGGTCCTCCATTACACACACACACGCATGCAAACATCTCTTTTGTCACTCATCAATGGCACTGTCAGCCGTACTCTGTTGCATCTCATCATGGATTTTCTCCGTTAGCTAATTTTTATGGGAACAATGTAGAGAGGGTGAAATAGATCAATTTTTCAGGTTTAATTATGTGACTGAGTCTTACATTTTTAATTCTTCAGAGAGATCCTCATTTGTTGATGCATCCAAAGCCTGCTGTCGTAAAACTTGATTCTCTGATTCGAGGTTGGACAAATTTAATTCCAATCTAAAAATCATAAAGTGTTAGTAAACCCCAGCTAAAGATCACAGAATGCCTTTGTAATAAAGCCATGGAAATTACCTTTCAATGGTGTCCTGAAGTTTCATTGTTTTCAGGTGTGATTCTTCAGCCTCTATAGCTCTTGCTTTGCTCTCTTTCTCAAGTTCAGAACACTTATTCTCGAATTCCTCCATCTTCTTCTTCAGCTCACTTAGCTCATTCTATGTATTCATAATATAAATTATATCATCCATCTAGGCAACAGTAGACTTACGTGTGCACTCGTGTGTGCTTGGTATGCATGAAGTTGTTGTCAGGCTTGACAATTTACTCTTTTCCAGAGTTTTTGTTCTTTTGGTCCACCAATTTTGACTCCTCAAGTTAATTACTTACAATTTCACATAAAGCTATAACTTGTGTCAAAATTGTCAATTAATGCAGCATAATGTAATACACTGATGCTGCTGTAGGATGTTAGGTGGTTGAACAGTGTCATACCTCCAATTCATCATTCTGGTTCTTGAGTAACTCCAGCTTGGTGTTATCCACAACTGGCACCTCTTTGATAACCGGTGGAGCTTGTTCTATAGCTAACTTTGCCGCTTCTTTTTCATGGATTATTGCGGCATGGGCTTCATCTAGTTGACCTTGCATCTCATGTAATGAACTTTGCAGTTTTGCAATTTCTTGCCCTTTAGCTTCTTCAAGATCAAGCTACACACACACACACACACACACAAAAATGTCATGGGCATAGTTTGGCCAATCGAAGAGGAGCTTAGCAACAAGATTGGACATTGTTAGCAAGTTTCTTTACAACTTTAGATTCTTGGGCATTTTGGGGAAGTAACTGACTGTCTAAATAACTGATTGTCAAATCAGCATGTACAAGGAAGCATATAGGATGTGTTCAATATGTAGGTGATAATTTTCCTGCACTGTAAGTGAAATGCCATTTAAATTTGTTGATGAATAGTGTCCATTTCTAAATTTAATTGTGCTTCGTTAAACAAAAAACAAATTCATTTCTTTCTTGTTGCATGATCAAACTATTACTGTGCTACTAGTTATACTTTTTTTGGAACTTTGACATAAAATATACCCTCAAGTGCTTTTCAAATTCTAGTCGCCATGTTAGCTCTTCAACTCGCTTCTCTAGCTTGTCCTTAGCTTCCTTTAGTGCCCCAGTTTCTCTTGCAGCCTGCATCAGTATATTTGTCAGCTCTATTGTGCAAATACCAACTGTAATTATAGTGCAATAGAATTGTTGAATGTCAAGAATTGGTAGAGAACTGCAGTTAAAACTGCTTATAGGTAGTTACACTCACCATCTTGAGCTTTCTAAGCTCCTTCCTAGCTGTCCTTGCTCTCCAAAGACATTGCAATGCTAGAGTTGCGATCTTATGCTGCTTATACGCAGAAAGAGAATGGTATCTTCTCCATCGAGTCTATAAAATTAAAGATTTGATAAGACAGGAAAAATTATTAGTCAGAAATCGTTCATCTGAGCACTCTGGAATTGCTTGTTCTTCTGCATGAAGTGGTACAAAAAAAATAAAATTCTATTCATTTGAACCTGAACAAATGCCATCCTTGCTATGTTTACCCGATCTCATGTTTGCTCTTATGATGACATTATATTTTCTTAATTCCCAGCTCTTCCTAGAAATCATTTTCATTCCAATCTATTTCTAATCACATTCTTCTTGATTCCCTATGATTTAAAACTTATGTAAGTAGCCCAGCCAGATAGTACATCACCTGAATTACAGTTGCAGCCTTGGTTCTTCTTCTGTATCTGTATTCATTACGTGCTGCCATTGCTCGCATTCCAGTTTGGATAGCTTTTGCTGATGCTTGCAAGTTAGTGTAAAATGTTCTTGCTCTATGAGCACGGACATTCTTTTGTATACGGATAGAAGCTGCTTCCTTCCTCATATGTTCATATATCTTACGGGCAAGTTGTGCTGCACAAGAGGCAAGACAAAAGAAGTATTGTCATCTCAGACTTCTATGTTTTCTAGGCTATGACTTCAAATGGTGGTCTGGCTCATTTTCAGTTAGGATCAAGTCATGGCCATAAAACCTGATTTTTCTGTAGAAAATCATAAAGAAATTCGACCAAACAACCATAACCATATTACATCTTGATATTGAAAACATTTCATTAACAATCATGGCAATTCCAAAATTAACAAAGTACTTGTTCCTGGTCAATGGAGTTGTCGATGCCTAACTCAAACAAAACTACTTTAGAATGGCAGGATTCTGTTAACCAAATATGGCATGCAAAACTATTCAATCACTCTTCATCAGTGCAAGTTACTTCACTCGGTTGGTCTGTTTGCCGTCATGCTTTACAGTGCAAGATGCAATTACTTGGGAAAAGAAAGCTAACCTCTCCAGAGTTTCTGCAAATGAATTGTAGCTCTTCTTAGGGTGATGAACTCTTTTCTGGCCAGATATGTTCGGATTTGTCTCTGGATTCGCCTGACAGCATTAGCCAAAATTTCAGCTCTTCGTGCATCTAACTCAGCCATCTGCCCAGCTCTGAGGAACACCTTTGTTTTCCCAATCTAAACCAGGCATTTAGGGGAAAATGTTACAATAACACAACATATTTATAAACATGGCTCCTTTTTATTATTGTCATGATTAAACATACCTGATAGCCCTTCAAACCCATCCTGTCCAAGATGGAAACGCATGCTGATTTTTCGTCAGATCTGCCCAGAAGAAACAGTGAACGTTATGGTTGGACCAATATGAAGTTCAAGATGATTTAGGTGTTGGAGAATAGTTAGTGAGGAACAGCTGAGTAGATGTTCCAACTCAGCTGTCACAAACTTCGGTCAGCTCCTGTTAGATAAGATAAAATTTGTGCTCAAAATAACAGGTCAATGCTCTCATTCTAGCCCAGACTTTGAGAACTCCATGCCACAATTGCATAATGAGAAATGAAAAGTAACTGCACAAGAACTCATACCCATCTAGAACATCAGGAGCCAGCATTCCAAAACGATCAAGGAACTCATCAAATGTTCTTTTGGTTGGATAACCAGCACAACTTATCCTAATCGCCTCTAGTACTCCCTGTTGTAAAATCCATTAGAATAATCATTATAAATCAGAGCAGCTTGATAAATAGTTTGGAAACAGACATGTATTGCCTGATCTGAAAAGTGAAAATCAAAGCGATAGATGTCCTTGACAAGGAAGCAAGTGAATTTATCTTACCCCACATCTTAGTTGGTTTAAGACATTGAAGTTCTCAAAGATTCCAGGCTTTAGTACTGTATTCGGCTTTACACATCTGATGTAATGTGGTTCTGTTGTGTTCAATGTCTCCATCAAAGCTTGTAATTGTTGCTGGATGTTAATTTTGAGCCAAGAATCAGTCATTGTCTGAATTATTTTCTGTATCATACTGGATGCTGCTTCTGTGTGGATAAAGCTTACCTTGAAGCGGGTACCAATTGAAGGGAACTTGGATTGCTTAGATGTTTCTTCAGGTAGTGGAGGGAAAAGGTTAGCAACAAAAGGACACTTGGAAGCATCTAATAGAGCTTGATGTTCTGCTACAACATAGTCTTTATTTTTGTCAAGAAAATGATCTGCTTGGTATGTAACCTGCTCACAGAATGGCTCAATGATTAGAAATCCACAAATGTGGTTCCTTTAGCTGGTGTTCAGGAATAAGATTCAAAACATCACTTACATCTCCCGCATAATGATTGATTGTGAAGGCTGTTTGAGCAAGTTTCGGCTTGCTGAAGCGTTTGTGAGCTTTATATGTCTGGTACATCTTTTGTGAAAATGTCTCATGGGTTGACTTGGGAAACATGCTGCATTAGGAAGGTACTCATTCTTACATCCCATGATTTCAACATTTATTCATTTTCCTTTTCCCCTTTTGATTTCTTTTATTATATTCTTTCAACTGCCTAAAGCTATGTATAGTCGGGTCTAGAGAATTCAAGGATTTATAGTTTTTCTCTTTAGAATAAGTATTCAGACGTTTTGTGGTGCTAGCTTTGGTAACCTCGATTACCTCCTATTATGCAAAACATGTTTCAGAAGAAATGTTTTGCTTGCTTTCATAACATTCACTTACATTTCTGTAGCCTTTTGCTTTAAGTTTTATTAAATCTCTTACGATCATGCAGTCCCCCCACTCCACTTTCCATTAATATTACTTAACTGACATTTAATTCCCTGAGCTATCATGCACACCTTTATGTGTTAGGTATGAATATTTATGTAGAAGGTAAATAATTTCACAGCTAGATTAGTTTATAACTTTTTCAATATAGAAGGGAATCACATACCAGGCTTCATCAAGAAGGGCTATAATACCTCCCGGTTTCTGCAGGCACGGACATAATAACCGTGTGTCAATATTTCATGAATAGAATATGTTACTTTGACATGCAGTACTCTTACCTTCTCAATAAGATCCAAAACATCCTGGTTGTCTACGAATTCTACATAGCTCCAGTTTATCTCCTCCCGTGTATACTCTTCTTGCTCCATCTTGAATACATGCTGTGGATAGAGATTCATGTGTGAATAAAAAAAAGAAAAAAAAAGCACATATGAAGATGGTTGAAACTCAAAACTATGCATAGGAATCTCAACCCTACCTGGTTAAAATGCTGTTGTAACTTCTCATTTGTCAAGTTGATACAGAGCTGCTCAAAACTACAGTATTCATCACATGATGAGATATTCCTGTTGAAATATTTATTCGAAGATAACTTCATATATAGTTTCATGTACCTGTTGATCTTGAAGCTTTCAAAGCCATAAATATCAAGGACTCCAATTAAGCTTGCTGCGTTAGGATCTTGACCGATTGAACTATTGATCTTGTCTACAATCCTGCAACATTCAATTGACTCTTCTCTTGTTAATTCCTTATTTACTGGGATCAAGATGATTCCAAATGAACAATTGAGAAACTGAAGTGATGTTAGAGAACTATTATATTGGCTTTGTCCTGCCGATCTACTAGCAGAATCCATATTTGATATCACCAAGGAAACATTATCTGAGTTCAGAATTTGGCTGAAGTACATTGTTGCAAAACATCCTGAACAAATGATAAAATTGATGCTCTTTTGCTACTGTTTGCATGTAGTGTCTAGAATAAATTTCTGGTCTAGATGAATGAGTTTGATTTTCTTACCAGTCAAACAGCTTTGAGTATACGGTCTTGGCCAAGGCATCACGACTTAGGACAGCTAAATCTGGGTCCAGAGGTTTTGTAATGTTACCATCTGGAGTCACTATAACCCGCTTACAAAGTGAGTCTTCCAGTGCCTTCTCATCACACCTAAATCAAAGCATTTTGTGAGATAGTGACATGGCATCACTAGATATTATAACAGCATCTTTTATTTTGATGGTCAAAATAAGTCAGAGTACTAACATCAGTAGCTCTGCTGCTGTTCGAAGATGGTAGAGTGATTTATCATCCTTAAGTTTAGAAGAATCCGCTTCCTTCCCTTTCACAAAGTCAATGTTTCCGATATGGAGGATTGCAGCTACTATGCTGAATATAGCATCCTACAGAAGAGAAAACTCCCCTTTGTTAATCTGGAACATGTATCTCTATGCTAAGTAATCCATTCCTGTAGGGATGGGAAGAGTAAGAACCTGTTCATCCTGGCTGATCCCGACAATATCCATTGCATTTCTGGTCTCCAAATACTCCCTTGCATCATCTACATTTGCAACTTCGTAACAGTTTGTTTGATTTAAATAGTGGAAAGTTCTCGGGTCCCCTAACTTGTATTTCTTGACATCCTGAAAGGTAATATCAGTTAGATAGCTGTTCCTGAATGGCCACGAATTCTTGCTGTTGTCAGGAAATCACCTCTGGTGGTGCTGCACAGAGCATGTAAAAACAATGGTAGTTTCTCTCTGGGTCAGAGACTTGGCAAACACGTGATCTTTCGAGAAGATAAGTACGAACTGCAGCTCCAGATATTTTCCCATACTTGTCAAATTGTATCTCAACAAACTTGCCAAATCGACTGATTGACCACCCAATTTTTGTAAGTTTAACACCAAGTTTTAGAAGACATAGAACGTAGATAGAGCATCTAAATTTCACCTCGAATTGTTGTTTTTGACAGTTTTTGCGTTCCCAAATGCTTCCAATACTGGATTGGACTGAAGTGGAAATTAATACAAGTCTTCATTCAATTAGTTCAGTAGTTGAATCACCTAAAAGGCAATATTTTGTCATATATAGTTTTTAACTTACCTCCAAAACTTGTTGTTCTACTGTTCTTCCTTCACTACCTGCAGATCTCCCCCCCATGAAGGCGAGGTATCTCATGAGCATCTTTGTTGTCTCTGTTTTACCAGCTCCACTCTCTCCACTTACCAAGATGGACTGGCTGCCCTGTTCATTTATCATTGCTCTGATGTTTGAAGTTATCATATTAGCTTGTTATATGTATATATATGTATATATTAAAAATATATTAGTTACAAGATATGTTGAATTCAGCTCATGCATGTTAATTAAACTTTGTTTTTGATCTGTTGATATTACCTGTAACAAGTGTCTGCCACAGCAAAAAGGTGTGGACTTAGCTCTCCAAATGCAGCTCCCTTGTACTGCTCCATCATGTGGACGTCATACAGATGTGGTAGTCTTCGGAAAGGATTTACCGCTATTAGAATGTTCCCAGTGTAAGTCTGCTTATTTCAGTACTATCATCAGTATACTGGTTTGTACATAAATCCATGTTCTATAGTCTCAAGACTAATTCCTATATTATATTCACTTAATTTACGGTGGTGTCAGATGCATCAATTAATGTTGACTCACATATATCTCATTGAGTGCAAACCGGCAAGCAAGGTTATGCAAGACTCCTGGTTCATGGAGGTATGCTAATTTCGTCATGTCATCAACTCCTGCTGGTGGCGCCTCTGTGTCTCTTGGATATATACTTGAAATATCTGCAACTATCTGGAGTTGAGGTAAGAATCAATAAGGAATTCTTGTCAATACCAATCAATACTTCGAACTTCATCTATCTAGTTCATATGTTGGTGGCTGGTCTCTAAGAACAAACCTCAAACATAATAATGTAGCATAAATCTTGACCGATTATAGAGTCAAGAAAATTCAATGAGTGATAGAGCGGCATTTTGTTTGAGTGATGTAAGCTTTTGCCTCTTCTTCTTATTTGTAACAGCTAGCAAGTGTTATAACAGTTGTCTAAATTGTTTCAGAAGAAAATTGCAATTTAAATTTAAACGTCAGCCAATGTCCTGAATATACAAAGCAGAAGTTATAGAGTATAGATTTATCCATCTTGTAATTGATTTTTGTTTGTCCACAATATACCTTTCCCCTAATTATGCCTAGCTACCATGATATAAACAATCAAGTTTCACGATGTGCTGGATCCCTAGCAGAGTCAGATTCTTGCAAGATATTCACTAGGTGTAGTTAGCATTCATGCACGGTCACTAATGGATCTCTTGCTATCCTTTGGATCGTAGATTTCAAAGGTATTTAGTTTTTCTACTATATCAGTACAAAACCCTTTCAATAGAATAGATGGTTTCAAACTCTGAGTACCATATTTACATGATCTGAACTAGTATGGAAGAGATTGGATAATATAGTTAAACAGGAAGCCTCACAGTTTTTCCATTTGAGGTAGTAATGGTGGCATGTCTGCCCTTGATTTCTGTAACTTCACCATCCAACCATGCTTCCTCAGGATCCTCAGTCCAAACATGCGATCCAACTATGATGTTTACCGGGGTTCCCTGGATACATCATCCAAGACAGAGAACATAATATCAATCATTTCAAATACTTTGCTAGTAAATCAAAGAGTGGAAAATGAACCAACAAAAAAAACCCATGATCGGGAAGCTTACCATATTGAAAAGCTTGTTTATACAATCATCAAATGTTTTTCAGAATTGGAATGATGTAAAGAAGCAGATGGAAAAAATGTAATGGTTTTGAGAGAGAGAGGAAAGAAGAAGAAATGTAGTAGCTAGCTAGCTAGGAGAATGGGAATGTCTTTTTAATCAAGGGTGGTCATAGAGCCACTGGGTGTTGGATTAAAGAAGTTGAAAGTATAAAAGAATGTTGAAAAGGAATTCAAAAAGCAGAGGGAGTGCAGGGTGTGGCAACTCAAAAGCAAAAGGAAGCAGCCAGCCAGCCAGCCAGCCAGCCACCCCTCACCTCCCGCCCCCACTCCGTTGCCAACCTTTTTTGCTCATCATACGTAGGATGCTGACCTGGCGCCACTAGAGAAGCCCCCACAATCTCTTCATTAATTGCTTAAGCCATACGTAGCAGCTACAAGCAGAATTTGATTCCCATCATCCCGCAGATACATTATGTTGCGGTGATGGACAGAGTCACGGTACTGTTCCATTGCATGAGCGCTACCTTGATTGTTTCTGCAGAGGGGTCATCTTGCAGTTCTAGTTTAGCAGCATTGTTCAATTAAGTCTGTTGTAAACAGCTTTAGTGACGTTTAGAAGTGCTGTTGAAGTTTAGTGACCTCATATTGCACACACACGCGCATATACATATATGCATTCAGCCGGATAATGGAATATGTCAAGCATTCTGTCAAAGTCAACGTCTTGGAAGGAAGAAGGGGACAGTTTGGTGATTCTCATTCATTTGTAAAGAAAGAACAGGAAAGCTGATTTCAAGAATCCAGTCACAGAAAGACACCTATGTTTTTCTACAATTCAAATCATGGGCGGGTGGACCATAACCATACATGCATCCCCTCTCTTTACGCTTACCAAACACGAGGGGCCCCCTGTGGGCTGTGGGGTTTGTCTTTGTGGGGGAAGGCCGGTGGAGAAGATATTCATGCCGGTGCCGGATTTTGGCTATTTCACATGGGGAAAAGGTCCTATGTTGTGGGACCTTAAATACTATATAAAAAAAGCTTTCCAACCATGCTGCTGCTGCTTTTTTTTTTGCTTTTACTTTTCTTTCTTTATTAACTCGTCATTTTCATAGCCGAGACTTGGGGTGTTCAATCATTATTCTTGCTCGTCAAGGCTATGCTATTAGGGGGCATGGAGAATCACCCCCCTCAGACTTAAAATGAACCCACCGATGCCATCTGCTCTTATCTTACTCGGTTGCTTTCTGCTGTCAGAATTTTGCCCCCAGGCTGCGGGGATCGAGTCTTTAGAAAAAACTGTGACTGTACTGTACTTTACCACTGGCTGTAAGCCGAGTGCTTATGCTGTCCTGACTCCTGGGACACAAGTTAAGGCTTTGATGTAAGTTAGTGATGTTGCACATGTGCATGTGGTCTGCTTATGGCTCCTAATCTGCCCGATGCTAGAACTTGTTTACTCAGCAGATGTGATGGGACCATCTCAGCTAGATAAATTAGATTGGACAGTTGTGAGTGTTTTCGATACAATTTATGTACAATATTAATAGCTACCTTACAAAATTAATCATATAGAAAATCAAAATTAATTACATAGAAAATCAAAAACCTAAATCTCAACGCCTCAATAAAGGATACTTTACTGTGTAAAAATCCATTGACATCCAATTGATTTCCTTCTTGATTGAGGATCAGGAGTTCCCACTTTTCTTTTTTCTTTTTTTTTGGCAAAGATTTCATTTTTTTTTTGTTCATAATTGCTTTTCACCTCTGGTTTTCTATACACTGTTAAGAGTAAATATAATATATAATTGATTTATAAATAATAAATTTAATTTTAAAAAATAATAGTTAAACACATAATAACTTGTAAGATATTTAATTTTACCAGACAATTTAGGTTCATATATGGGTTTAGAAATATCTTTAGTATGATAATTTGGTAATTTTCTGATTAACTTGAACACTAAATTAGAAATATCTTCAAGAATTACTTGGTTTGGTATATTAGTTGCAAGGGATTTTAACTTGAACAAAGCATTTATTAGAGTCACATCTTCGAGTGCTCATCACTATTTTAATTCAAAATCATACCACTCAAATTCAATTTTTATTTTTCTTGATTATTTGATCGAATCATTATTTCTAAAATTTAAATTTATATCTATAAAATCTTAATCTATGAATTTTTTTTTGATACTCCCCTTGAAGTTAAGACTCAGAGAAAAAAAACATGGTTTTTTCATAAAAATACAATATCTATTTTGATAAATTTTTATTCATGATAACATCAATATCTCTTTTGATCTATGTTCCTTGTAAAATTTCATCTTAATCAGATAATGAATGACTCTAATCAAAAAATTTGATCAAAACTAGACGAATCTTTAAATTCTTGTTCTTGGAAAATTGTGAATTTTTCCCATTTTTTCTAATAAGCCACACACAAACATAATACCTTTCTCTTTCAAAGAGAGAATAATATGATTTCTTTTTCTTGAGGATTCAAAGACTTTTAAAAAAGGAAGAAAAAATAGACAACAATAAAGAAAAATCAAGGGTTTAAAAGTTTTAAAAATATGTTTTCAATAGAGATAAAATACCTTTCTGATTTCTTTTATTGAGAGAATGAGAAATATAATATACACACACAATACTAATCAAACTAATTATATAGAAAATCAATAACCCAATAATTAATATTATTAGAAAATAACTCTAAATCTCTATACAATAAATCAGGACATCTCAAGAAATCCAACTCCAGCTGGATGGAAGAAAAATAGTCCTTTTTATTAGTCATATATGCGCATAAAAACATCATTACAATAAGATTTGCCATGCCCCATTCGGTCTAATTTTATGTATGTAATACTATCACATTTTTCCAATACCATAATCCTTATAGTGCATTTTACACCGCAGCCTCTCATGCTCAAATTTTTCTATGTTCTTCTCAAGGTCTTTTTTTTTTTTTTTTCTCTTAGAAGGGCTTGTGCTGGTGTGTCATCAAAAGTCACAAGTAATTGAATTTGATGGTTCAGATCCAAGGAGTGTTTAGCAAAAGAAAAGCCTTTGTCAGTGTTTTATTTTATTTTTGAAGCCCGAAATCAGACGAGCACCAGACAACTAGTGGACATTTCCGTGAGAACAAGGCCCCTGTTTAGCATTTTGTCCAACCATGTTTTTGAAAATAGAAAATAGACATAACTAATTACAGTAGTTTGGTTTGAGAATCTTAGAGAAGTAAATACATTCAAAGATAAAATTAACTCGATTAGAAGTGTTGGAGGATTATCATATCAGATTCATCCATTAACAATAGATTTAATGTGATCTTACTTGCATTTCAGAGTGTCCAGCTTCAGATCTTCCCTCTCAAACCCCATTGAGATTGAAATCACACAGCTAGTTTTTGTTTACATCATATGGTATTCAAACAACGTGAGTTCCACTGCAATAGTCGTAATTTTTACGTGCCCCAGAAAATGCAGAAGACGACGGCCCTGTCCTTAATTGTTATAGCATTGAAGTTTAATATAGATAAGAAAAAAGAGAAGAAGTCTCCTTTGCATATTAAGAAAAGGGCATAGATGATGAGTGGATTAGCGTGCTAATCTTGACCATAATTATGGTGTCTTTATTTACTTGCAGAAGCAAAGGCACTAGCATGCGTTCAACACATTACAAAATAGGGTAAGCTTCCCGTACAGACACATACATAAATTAGGCAGAACTCTTCCCATTTCACTTAAAATAGTAACACGCGGATCGAAAAGCCTTCAGCAGACCATTTCCATCTCCATCTCAACTAACTAATCCTGCAGAAGGAAAAATATTCAGTTATCAAAGAGAAAGCAGGAAACTGCAGTAAAAGGAAAAAAGCAAGCATTGATGGAAGTTGACAGCGTGAGAGAGTTGATATATATGTTACTTGGAACAATCAACACTGGGAGAAATAGTGTAAGGCAAGTTGATTCCACAGTTAGCTGGAAGAGCCTGGGCTAACTGGGGGTTTGGATTTAATGACTTCGAAGCTGATTTGATACACTCACAAGCTGCCTTCTTATCAGCTGTGCTTGATGCAGCAGATTGAAGAGCTGAGGCTCCTGCACAGCATGCAGAAGGTGGTTTCCCAGTGCCGCTCGTAAGGTAGTTCACACAAGGCCTCAGGTCCTTGATCACATCACTGCAGGAAATCGCAGCATCAGAAGTTGGGGCAAGTAAAAGAAACATCATTAGTGCAGCCATTGCTGCCACCACTACACTTGAAGAGTTCATGGCGCAGGAGTAGGTGAGATAAGGCTAACTTGAGCACTTCCCTTGAAACTAGTCTCAGTTTTATAGTGAACCTGGAGGGATACTCACAAGTGCAAGAAAGGTTAGAAAAATCTAAAGATTTAGACGATTCAGTTATAAATGAGTGCAAGAAATTAAAAAGAGGAAATGATCCCTATAAGGCAGTGTAAAAAAGTCAAGTTAGGTGGGATTAATGAAGAAAGTCTCAAGCAAGCAATTGAACCTGCCCATAACTTGTGCAAAATGTTTACTTCGCTAATTGCCTGAAACAAGATTTACCATTCAACTGTTTTCTCCCCTGTCCCAAGTTCCTCTAATTTCCACCTAATTTCCACCGGAGGCCAATCCTATTAAATAGTTTGAAAAATTTTTTTTTAAAAATATAATTTATATTATTTTTTAAATAAAAACTTGAAACTTATATAAATTCATTTATATAATTAATTAATTTTAATTAAAAAAATAAAAATATTAATATTCGAACTCGTACTTATCAAAAATTCGATATAGAGAATAATTTTAATCTAAATATTTAAATTATTTAATAAAATATTAAAATATAATTTATATTATTTTTTAATACAATCATGTAAATTCAATAATGCTATCCACTCTATATCGAGTTAAAAACTTATTATAGCTTATAATAAAGGATGATGTAGACACCCAATTGCATTTGTGATGCATTGGAGCAGTATAACATCGGCAGGCCGGCACCTAATACTCAATTCAGAAGTAATGTCAAACCCCCAGTGAAACATTTTTTTGAGCAAGTTCCATCAAATATGTTTTTTCCCAGTTAAAAGAATATAGAGCAGAAAAACAATAAGACACTCATTTCTCATGAATGGATATCTCAACCATCTATAAAGTTTTTCTAATAAATTAGCTTATAGAGTAAAGCAAGTGCATTAGGCTGTCGTCTATGTTTGTGTAGCTTGGCTGTTGAGCATTTGCTTTGCTTTTTGTTACTTGTATTGTTCAACTTAGACTATAAATTTATTATATTACAAGAACAAGAAACAACAAATGTCTTCTCCTACAAGCGGTGGTGTCTGTGGTCCTTGGTTCATCCAAGCGTTGATGGTTAGGAAAAAGACTGCCAAAACAAATATTGATGCAGCTGGTGTTGTCTTAGGCCAAGTAAACATTATAGCTGATGATTTATCTCTACAAAGCAAATTACTAACCACTCTCTTTTTCTGTCAAATGAGCCATTTTGTTTCTGTATTGGTTTGTGTGATTAGACTAGTTACATTGCAAACAGAAAGCAGCATGCGTACATTATAGTGATGTTCTCCTGATGGGAAACAGTGCCTGCAAAAAATACCCCAAGGGAATCAGTGCAGGTCTGTATCTGTGACTCTTCCAATTTCATTGAAATTATGCTAAGAGGACACTAGCTTTTGTCTAAAAGTATATCAATGTTACTGCAATTCAATTGTTATTATTGGATATAACTGCTCCTCTTAACACACAACACAGTGAGGTCAGAATTTAGATGTATGCTGTCAAAAAATTGAAATACTGCACTTACATGGGGATAAGTTTCTCCCCAGCTGGGCATGTATACTTTTATGTTTATTGATTCTTGAACCCTCTTGATTGAATTCTGCAATCTATAACATAAAGACAAGGAATGCCGAATTTGTTACAGAGAGCATGGATGATTCATTTGAGAGAAAATAAAACACAATTTCAAAGATGATTTTACCGTAACTTTGTATAATGATTGCCAAAATGGTTAGCAGAACTACCCATACCTCTTCTGAAATTAAGCTAACAATCACCATGAAAGTGGCTTGGAATTTCAAGCCTGCAGCACCCCTTGATCTTATTTAAGGTCCATACACTAGTAGGAACAAGAACGAAAAACCGAAAGTGCGACCGGTAATAAAACTCCGTGTGTCCAAAACTGTTGGGCGTGCTTGCTCCGACCATAACGCCACTTCACCCCCGAGTACCAACTTGGTCTCCTCCGGGGTCAATCCATATGTTATGTCATCGTTATATATGGTTTGCCATGTTTTGAAAGGTCCACACCACGATCCACCACTGCCACTGTTACCGCTTGGTGGTGGTGGATCATAGTGGCTGTCATTCCCAACAAAACCACAACGCCCACAATCGAAGTAATAAAACTCTGAGGATGACGCAATAGATCTGTAAACAGATGAAACAAACAGTTTTGTGCTGTTCGGACCGCTGTTCCATGATTGTAGGATGGTATTATCAGGTGGAAAAAATGAAGGGTGTTGTCATCCAATAAAAAGTCTTCCCAGCAAACCACTGAGCGATTGAGGGACACAATGTAAGGGAAGGTTGAGCTCACAAATGTCTCAAGGAGTTGACCGAGAGTTCCATTGCCGGGTCTGCTTTCCAACATCCAGGCCTCCAGCATGGTCAAATGGCTCAGGAAATAAGGTAGCTGTAACACCAATCACATTTTTGAGAATTTGTTAGGTCTTTGGAGTCAAGGGATTTAGGTGGCCAGTTCCCGGCTCTGATGCGAGCCGGCCACCCCCACTGGCTTTCAGCCGGCCACCAGAACATGTTTGCACAATTCATGAAATCCGGAGAGGCTTCAGCCCACGATCCTGTATGTGCTGCAATTATCAATAATCTCACCTAGTCATGCCTTCCAAACAGCACCTTTGAACAGTACAGAACCAAATACATAAGGATACATTAAACCTTCTACACAGATGATTCAACAATGAGATTCACTACATGCTATTTATCGCATTATTTTTACGAGAAATTAACCATCTCTTCTCATTGAGTTCCCCCGATCTAACCCACTCATTTTTCTTATTAACATTTCGGATTGCCTTTCACACTCCAGTAGTTCAAACTTGAAAACAAATATGAAGCCCTGATACTCTTAACCTGGCATTAACAGAGCATCAGGATGAGGGCAACAAGGATGATTTTAGCATAAAAGAACAACACAATCTCACCGTTGACTGGATCACATTGCAAGAAACCTCCTTTAAAGAAGTCCTACATGCTTTACGAGCTCGAATAAGATATCTCTTACTTGCGTTGCTTTAAATTTTCTCTTTAGTTCAGTTTTTCCCTGCAATATTTTTTATAGGGAGATAAACAAGACCGGCATTGCCAAATGTCCACGGTATTGCTTGCGTTGCTTTAAATTTTCTCTTTAGTTCAGTTTTTCCCTGCAATATTTTTTATAGGGAGATAAACAAGACCGGCATTGCCAAATGTCCACGGTATCTTCTATAAAGGCCAAGAGATGACGAGGGCATGTTGTTGCCTGTATAAGCTGCCTAAGGAATCTCCTCCATGTATTCTATGAAGGCCAAGCGATGATTTGGGATTTAAATTTTAGTTTAGGGCTTTATTTTAGTTTGAGTTTATAACCATTCAAAATCAACATTTAGGACTTGTTTTAGATCTCAGGGATGTGGTAGCTGAATTTTGATTAGGGCCTTTTAGTTTGCAGTTTAAAAAAGGTCATTAAGATTATTAGATGAAGGGCTATATATTGTTTTCTTTGATGTAAAATTTAGTAGTTATGATATTTTGAATAAACTTGTGTTTTGCGTGATGTAATATTTTTTTCTTTGCTAAGACAAAGAACAAATTTGAATTATCAGGGTATAATTGACCTTGTGGTATCTTCGTATACTTCGGGCTCTTAATTCTTTATAATCAGCGAGTTCAATTTCAGTTTCCAATACCTTTAGTTATTAGGTATAATGTTATCTTCAAGTCAAGGTTTATCTATCACAAACTTGAGTTTTAGCTTTTCAAGATTATGTCAATTTTAGTTTTCAAGATTATATCCATGTTAGATATAAAAATCTAGAAAACCCACAAGCAAGATTTACACAATCTTGAAAAATCAAAATTCAAGTTTGTGATAGATAAACCTTGACCCAAAGATAATATTATACCTAATAACTAAAGGTATTGGAAACTGAAATTGGACTCGTTAATTATAAAGAATCAAGAGTTCAAAGTATGCGAAAACACTACAAGATTAATTATACCTTAATAAGTCAAATTTGCTTTTTGTCTCGGCAAAAAAAAAAAGAAGTATTGCATCACGTAAAACACAAGTTTATTTAAAATATCATGGTTGTTGGATTTTACAGTGAAGAAAACAATATATAGTCCTTATACAAATAACCCTAATACACCTCTTGTAGATTGCTAACCAAAAAGCCTAAACTAAAATTCAGCTAATACTTGTCTAAGGTCTAAAACAAGTCCTAAACATTGATTTTGGGTTGTTATAAACCCAAACTAAAACAAAACCCTAAACTACAATTAAAATAAAATAACAATAAAGCCCAAAATAAATATTCAGATTAATACAAATAATTTAAATAAGCCCCAACTAATCTTTGTTGCTTGATTTTCTACATATAGTTGAGATCACAATCTAGTAGAAATAGGAAAGTGTTGACGCCATTAATGTCCTTTCTAAGCATGGAACTTTTGAATATAATTGATGATTTGTTTCCTTTAAGTAATCACCCATAATAATCCTTGTATGTTATGAGATTCTTGCAAAACATGAACAAATAACAATGAGGCATGTTTCTCTTTCTTATTGCCTATAAGATTCCCTTTTATAGCTATGATTTTATTAAATAATCCGCACCACACAAGGAAACCTTTATTGTTGCCATTAGGTGTCCTTGTAGAATTAAGAAAACTCCTAGAATTAGATGTTGAATATCCTTATATTATTAGAAAAAAATCATTTCCAAATAGAAAGTTCACAAGTCAAAAGGCAACAAATAACAAAATTCATATTGTATTTGTTAACCTATATTACTAGACCTTTCGAACTCCGATTGACCTTAAATTTTAACCCAATATAGAATAATATGTCTAGAAACTCTTGTAAAATTTTAGTTAATCCAATAGTCGGATTGAGTGTTATTATCAAGACTCGAATCCCAAATCCATGACTAGTAACACATGAGTGATGCTATGAGAACATCCCATTTACGCTAAGTCTCAAACATACTTATCATAAAACAAATTATACAAAATTCACAGCATTTCATAAACTTTCAAAATACTCTTCAAAACCAATAAAATCAAATAATCTTCATAATACTTATTACAATATCAAAATCCGATCTTTAACTAAAACAATGTAATGGTGGAGCACTCTAAGACATTAAAACAAAACTAAAAAGAAAAGCCTCGTGGAAGCAAGTAATGCATACCAACCAAAAAGATGATAAAACAAGAACTTTCAATAAAGTCAACATGCTATCAAGAAACTAAAAACTTAAAAATAATATTAAAAATGAGGGGTAAGTTCACCCAACTCGATGAGAAAATAACATTTAATATACATCACATATATAAAATAGAAGTGTAAGAACTGAAACCCACCTACCCCCCATACACACATATATTAAGCATAATAATAATATGGTAGTGGAATACATGTAAATAATAAATAATATATGAAACCCTAAGGTTCTGATAATAGATGAGGTTTGCGACTCCAATAACTATGGGAGGATCAATCACTATAAGCTAGTGCCTCACTTACCAACTAGGTATACAAACTACTATGTGCACATAGATTAACTACTCTTTATTAGTATGAAGTTTTTGACAAGTATCCCAATATTAAGATATAACAAATATTCACATAATTATCAAAGTAAATGAATATCATATCAAATGGAATTTAAATCAGCAGAATGCAAATACAATTTCAAGAATAGATGAGTACTCAGAAAATAAAGCAACAACATATGTGATTATTCAAGAAATAATCAGTTGTACTCATCATCTAATCAGCATACATAAATTATTTATATTACAATAAAATTATCATACTCACCCAAAAAATCAAAGCAAAAGATAAACAAATATAGAATTAGAGATTACTAAAGATCATTAGGAGGAACGTTAACAGAACCTATAATAAATACAAAAAATACTATAAAATAACTTAAAGTAGACAACATATAAAATATTTCAATTCTAATAATAGAGACCAAAACATAATTACAAAATCAAAACGGATCCGCCCAATTGATCCCGAACATCTCCCAAACTAATCAAATAAAAAAAAACTGATCATTCCCTATTGCCCAGTCAATCGATCAATCGATCAATCGAAATTGATCAATCGAGACCATCAGACAAACTGGCCGATCAAAAATGGCCGACCAATCGACCTATTCAACCTAACCGATTAACTAGTAGATTGGGATTTTAGAATCTTGATCTCTTAGTTTCCTAATCTGCAGATCATATAATAATTAACATGTTCCTCTAAAACCTATAATTCCAGTCCTTAATTAGTTCATTTTAACCCAAAATTAACACTTTAAAACATCAATTACACCTCTTAAATCATCAATATATCAAATGAATATATTAAACATCATAAAATCCCTAAAACAATACTTTTTTAATCCATTAACTATCAAATCCACAATAAAAAACAATAGAAAATGAGAGTCATGATACTTACTTACTTCTTCAACCCACCTTTAAACCCAAAAACTTAAGTTTAAAGCTGAATCTCTTGGTTAATATGAGAGGAAAGTCACAATCGGGGAGAGGAAAAGAGAAGAAGAAAAAAAAATTAATTCCCTGACCACATTCTCTTTAAATACCTAGATTAGGTTGGGTTATTAGGTTTGGGTTAAACTTGGGCTTGGGTTTGATGGGTCAAAATATGGGTGTTACAATTATGTTTAATAATATAAAATTAGATAACAAACACAATTACACTAGATTTTTAATTTTCTTATTCTACCTTTTCGTGAATCGTATCACGCCGTAGGCACTGCCAAAAAGATATGTGGGCCTCCCACACGCCATCAACTTCTTGAAATGTAATATTAGTTAATTAACTTTAAAAGACCAAATTACCTATTATGGCTGGAATTAAAGAAAAAACCTATGGGAAAAGACCAAAAGGCCTTTGAACTTATATATATATATATATATATATATATATATATATATATATATTATTCCAAGGGCAAAAATCTCCTTTCATCATATTTTAAAAATAAAAAAGACTTAAATACCCTCGACTAACAACTTAAAATTTTTTGAACAGAATGATAATTAAGTAATTTTATTGTTCCAAAAAAAATAAAAGGTCATATGTATCCCTGGCCAAATCATTAATAATAAGTCAACTAAAAAGTAAAATCAAACTACTCCCACCTAATAGTACTTTCATTTTTTCTTGGAAGGGCACAAAAGTCATTGTACTATAGCAATGAATAGTGAATTTAGATTGTATACACAATGATTGTGATATGGTTTTCTCAATGGGATTTAGAGTTTTTGTTAATTAAAAAAGAAAGATATAAATGTCACTTAAACTATAAATTCATTATTATTGACTTTTTTGAACTTTATTGGGACTAAAATTGGTTTCAATGCACTGAAGTCAACCCACGAATCACAGGATGTATATCAATGTTAATTTTTATTTTTATAAAAAAAAAATCAAAACAAAGATGTTTTGACTAATTTGTTTTTACAAAATAAAAATGGATTGGGAGTCATGTTTTGAATGGATCAAGGCAGATCTATTAGGTCAGCAGGTCAACTTGCATTTTTTTTTTTACTGAGACAACCATATTTTTTGTTTCTTTTATTTTTTATTCAACTTAAATCGGTCTGGACCTCCAAACAACCAAATCTCAAGTCAACCTGCTGTAACAGTCTTTTACAACTATGCAATGTACTACACACAATTAAATGTATGTTCGTTTTTGCTGCTGCTTTAATTTTGCTTTTAGAGATGGGGTCAATCAGCAACAATAATAAAAGCATGAATTTATTGTTTTTTTTCTTGTATTTTTTACTGGGGAGGATTATATCTCACAACAAACACAAACACAAACACAAACACAAACACACCCGTGTATCAAGAACAAGAGATCTGAATTGGAAGGTTGGGATTTTTCTTTGTTCGTTTCTCTATATATTTGCACTTGTTTCCTCTATGGATATTTCTTTTTTGTTATTGCAATTTTATAAATTCAGGATTCAGGGGCTTTTGAGCTTTATATCTCTGCTTTATTCACAAAACTACTATATAACACGGATAAATAAGCATGCTGTTTTTCGAACTTTTAGTCCTTACCCGCATCGGTAGATGGGCATGAAGTTGATATGCCGCCCAAGCATGTACTAACATGTACATGCGTGCTCAGGAATATTTGTTTACTTGAAAGACTAATCAAGTTAAAAAAGAAATCATGCTATGCCGATGTTACATATGTTACGTATCTTCTTGTAATCATCATCCAGACTTGGGAAATTGTGTATATGCGGGTCACCCATATATGAATCTTGGTGTGAAAGAGAAGTTGAACAAAGTTTGAAAGCATACAGCATACAAATATGGATGTATATCCCGTTGTCTTGCTTGCACGTTACAGCCTTTAGCTTCTCTCTACTTTTATTTATTTGCTATCTTTTCCCTTTTCCTCAACACAATCATTCATATCTGTGTTCCTTAAGCTGTCTTATAAACAGAATATGGCTCTAGTCTAGGCTTTGATCTCCTTGTAAATGTACGCAAGTATTCCTTATCAAGCTCAACCTCTTTCTTTCTTTGAATAACTCGATCGGCTGGCAATTATGGGGAACTGCCTTTCCTCCACTCAATCTGCAGTAAATCCTAATGTTATCTCCAAGAAACGGAAAACATTGCCCATTGATACCTCTTTCAAGCTTCCCGCTCCATTACCATCTTGGCCACCAGGTTGCTTTCTTCTTTCTGGTAGTAAACTATTGCACTCCTATTGTGGTGTACTGTTGAATATATTCCTTTACATATGTGTACAGGTGAAGGTTTTGGCAGTGGAATTATTGATCTTGGAGATGGATTACAAGTGTGCCTGTTATCATCTTTCAACAAAGTTTGGGCCACACCTGAAGGAGGGCCAGATAATCTCGGAGCTTCCTTCTTTGAACCCTCACAATTTCCACAAGGTTTCTCTATGCTTGGTTCCTACAGCCAACCCAACAACACGTTGCTACATGGATGGGTTCTTGCAGGGAGAGACGACACAGGCTCAGCATTGAAGCAACCGATTGATTATACTCTTGTTTGGAGCAGCGATTCTTTGCGAATCAAGCAAGACGGCGTTGGCTACATTTGGCTACCTACTCCGCCTGATGGTTACAAAGCTGTAGGCCATGTCGTCACCAACTCCCCTCAGAAGCCTCCTCTTGGAAAAATCCACTGTGTCCGGTCTGACCTCACCGACCAATGCGAGTTTGACTCGTGGATATGGGGACCTGGTAAGGAGAGCGATCCAAATGGTTTCAATGTTTATAGTCTGCTGCCTAGTAATAGAGGAACACAAGCCATGGGTGTCTGTGTAGGGACATTTGTAGCCCAAAATACTATCACTGCTCCTGTTTCTCTGGCTTGTGTGAAAAATGTGGTGTCCAATCTATCTTGTATGCCTAATCGAAACCAAATTCAAACGATCTTTCAGGCATATTCTCCTTGGATGTATTTTCATCCTGATGAACAATACCTTCCTTCTTCAGTGAATTGGTATCTTAAAAACGGGGCATTGCTATATAAAAAGGGGGACGAATCCAAACCTGTGCCAATCGACTCCAATGGCTCGAAACTTCCCCAGGGTGGTGCAGATGATGATACTTATTGGATGGATCTTCCTCTGGACGAAGGGGCCAAAGAGAGGGTAAAGAAAGGAAATCTACAAGATTCCCAAGTCTATTTACACATAAAGCCAATGCTCGGAGCCACATTCACTGATATAGCTGTCTGGGTGTTCTACCCTTTCAATGGTCCTTCAAAGGCTAAAGTTGAATTTATAAATATTGCGTTGGGAAAGATAGGAGAACATGTTGGTGATTGGGAGCATGTGACCTTGAGGATCAGCAATTTTAATGGAGAGTTATGGAGTGTCTATTTTTCGGAACACAGTGGGGGAACATGGGTGAAGGCTTCAGAACTTGAGTTTCAAAATGGCAACAAAGCTGTGACCTATTCATCCCTACACGGCCATGCCATGTATGCCAAGCCAGGTCTAGTTTTACAAGGGAGTGGAGGCATAGGAATTAGGAATGATACTGCTAAAAGCAAGAAATTCATGGATACAGGAGCAAATTCCTTAGTGGTGGCAGCTGAGTATCTAGGCACAGACATTAACGAACCACCATGGCTCAACTATTTCAGGAAATGGGGTCCAAAAGTTACGTACGACATCTCGGAAGAGATCAAGAAGGTGGATAAACTATTGCCCGGAAAACTAAAATCTGCATTCGACAAGTTTATCAGGAGTCTACCAAATGAAGTGCTCGGGGAACAAGGACCAACGGGCCCCAAAATGAAAATAAATTGGACTGGAGATGAAGTTTGAATATTGTATAATATCTAATTACATGACATAAGCTTGAATTAATTATTTTTAGGGGCAGTGATTTAGCCATTAATTCCATCAATATTTGTACCAAAAAATAATCAAGGCGCAGTACTGTTTCATTTCAATCACAAAAGAAATCCCAAATTGTAGAGTCCTTTGTGTGATTTCTTTACTTGGTACCATGTAAGAACCAATATAACGTCGACATAATACTTGTATGTTATATACAATCCGTTCACTATGAAAATTATGCTTCATTCCTCAATTCTTTCCATTCTTGATACAAGACGTCGCCCCTTGTTGAATGTTTTGTGAAAGACTAATTCATTAAGTTCGTCAGCTTCATTAACTTCTTTCCCTTCCTTATTTTTCCTTTCCTGTTGATTTCCAGTACAAGAAAGACCGACCTTGCTCTATAGGAATTATTTTTTTTAATCAAGCAAGAGAATTCTTGACCCAAAAGTGTGGACCAGTCCTCAGAACAATAGAGAAGGAAAAGAAATTAATCCCTCTTGGTCTCTAAGAAACTTCTTTCAACTGCATGCCTACATATATTAAACTTCTTTCCAAACGTGAATTGGTCATCGGCCATCGGCCATCATGAAAGAAAGGAATCTGGGTGTTTTGGACTTTGTTTTGGCAGCTACCCACCAGGGCTGCTTAGCAACAAGGAATAAAGCACATTCATGAAAAAAAGTTGTCTCTCTCTCTCACCGAAGCACGAGAAAGGAATATTCTAGATGTTTTTGCCGGTCGGTCGTCTTCACTAGATATCACCCCCACAAAACTACGGTTAAAGTTGTCATAATTCAGCCTATATTGCCTTTTCTCCAACGGATTTTGCTCTTTTGTCTTAAAGTTCAGGGCATCCTCTCTGAAGGTGGGCTCCTGAAACTGCCACTCCGTTTGCGCCAGGGTTGGTTCTGTTTTCTTTTTCTTTTTTTGACTTCTCCACAGGCCGTTTCTGTCACCCAGCATCAACTGTAGTAGTAGAATGAGAAGATGAACCAAGTATTATTTTTCCTTTCTTTCACATTATTTTACATTTAAAAAAAAAAAAAATCTTGGGACTGGGTTGATAATATCTGTCTCTGCCTCGTCAAGTGTTTGCAAGGATTAATCTTAATAAACATGCCCTTCCTTTCTCTAACCAAACAATGAAAATCTGTTAACGTTCTTTAATCCAAACAAGTGAAAGGTGCTGCCTTCCTCTTAATTTGTGATACTTCAGCCTAACCCCCTCCCCCTCCCCCTCCTCAGTCTTCATCCTGATTCCCCTAGCATACAGTAAATTGCTTGCCCTAATCTCCCTGGAAATTTTCATTTTACCATCCAAATAAATAAATGGTGGTATGGGTCATAATGGGCTTTACCAAAAACCAGGCTCTGTGATTTGTCACCCATCATTGAGCCCCACCCTACTTCAGAAAATAAATTAAAGGAAAACAAAGGCTTAAATTGGAAATAAAGAAAAATAAAGAGGAGAAATTCGTGATTTTGAATAATATTCAAAAGGGTTTTCATAAATTGGCCTTTATATACAAGTATAACCCTCACAGTCAGCATCATGGCAAAGGTAGGGTTTTTGGCCAAGCCGCACAAGGCTCCATCCTTTAGTTTCCAGTTCTCAACTCTCTTCCAATCCGGGTTTGTTTGCCATCTTATTTTGATCAAATAATCAAAATAATTGATGGGTTATCCTAATTCTTGTTGTTTTTTTATACAATCCGATGATCAAAGGAATTGATGGGGCTGGAGTTTGGCTCTTTGGCTGATAAAAAGTGCCATAGAGATGAATGCAGCTACCTATAACAAACAGCCCTTTCTCACCCTTTTTCGCCTTTTTTTTCCTGGCGGATTTCTGTAGAAAGGCTGATACATCCTTGATTCTTTATTTTATTTTATCTGGTTCTTTATCGAGTAGTAATTCAGGCAGCCTCTTTGCTGAAAAGAAGATAGCAAAGAAGGTGTTAAACTGCTCGTACATTAATTTGTCTTATGCTCTTCAGACTCGCTGAGACTTCTCTTGTCTTTGAAGCTGGTCTAGTAAGCCTAAGCACATCATCTTTTCTTTTTATCCTTAATTTTTCCGAAAACTAACCCTTCATTTTATTTTTTGAAGGTGAAATATAATCTCCAGTGAGAATTTGTTCTATATTTATGTATAAGAATAGAATAATTTTCCTTTAGAATTATCAAATACTAAAAGATTATGATTAGATTTATCGAAGTTACTCGTAATAAAACTTTGTACAAACCACTGGGAAGAAGTTAAGGGCATTCCTTTGAGTGGATGTGGTCAATGGCGGTATCATTTAGCCAATCGGATGGGGAGGAATGGAAGTTGCTGTACCTTATAATGATCGATTCATGGGATTGAAATGGATCTTATGGTGTACAAAGGAGTACTTGCCATTACCGTATACTTTGAGAGAGAATCAGCGAGTACTTTCAGTCTTGAGTTATGGACAATGAGTGGACACGTACGGTCATTCATATATATGCAGAAACCTCTTTGAATCTATTTGGAATTTGGAATGATAAAGAAATAATGGTGCTCAACAGAAATGGATCTTGGATTTCTTTTGTATATTACGGAGGTGGTAGAAACAAAAATATTCCCACCGTTTGACTTTTTTTTTTGCCAGCAGCTCCCATCAGCTTACTTGGTTCCATCTTCTGGAGACTGCTGAGTATGTTTATGAGGAGGGACAGAATGCAACCTCTCCCTGTGTTAATTATGTGAAGACGCAGACTCTGAGCTACTATCAGCCTCATCTATCTTGTTGTTAGTTACTAGTAATCACCGACGGAGTCTGCTAATTCTCATCTTGTCCTGTGACGATGGTGATGGCGGGCTGTGAGATCGTAGCAGCAGTTAATTCGGAAGAAAGAAAAAGAAAAGGGCTATAGACTATCTTTATTAAAAAGGGCATTGGGGAAACCGACTTTGTACTACAAAACAGGAATTGTTTCTCTTTTTGCTATGATTTGAAATAGGAAAGATCTTAACGTCCCCTCGTGTATTTAGTTTAGAAGAGGAAACAAACAAAAAGCTTTTGCAGGTGGCCGACCTTCGTAGAATAGGAGAAAATCTCCCTTTTTTTTCTTAAGCACGCAAAAGCTCACATGCAATTGGCTACAAAAAGCTCACATGCAATTGGGCAAGGCCTTTTCTTTTCCAGGAGATTTTGCCCAAGAATTCTTCCTTTGAATCAGTTTCTCCTCTTTGCCGATTGTAATTGAGACCGTAGGACACCCTTTTCCCTTTCAAAATTACATGTACGTGGATACCTAAATTATGCATGTAAAGAAATATTTATCTTTTAAGTCCAGGTTTACAAGGGACTTCCTTTCTGAAAAGAGTAATATAATGTAAGAGTTCCCTTTCTTTTTCCCTGCTTCTTTCTAACATGATATTAGAACATGCATGTATTAGATCATCAATATAAAGGCAGATCATCACAAAATCTTCTTCTTTTTTCTTCACATAAAGTGATGGTTTAATTAGATTGACATCTTTCGAAACAATTTTGATCAAAATAAGAATCAATCTTGTTGTTCCGTTCTCTTGGTGCTTGCTTTAAACTGTAAAAAGCCTTATAAAGTCTAGAGACTTTGTCTTCTTTTCCTTTCATCACACAACTGAGGTTACTCTACATAAACCTCTTCCTATAATTTTCTACTAAGAAAAGCTTATTTGATAATAAGTTGAAAAACTTGTAATTGTATTTGTGTTGCCAAAGCAAGAACAATTTTGATGGTTTCCATTCTAGGAATAGGTGCAAATGTTTTTGTGAAGTCTACTCCAAGCTGAGAGGTATACCCTTTAGCAACAAATCTTACTTTATATTTTTGTACATTGCCATCTTCATTATATTTAGTCTTGTAGATCCATTTTAATACAACTGTTTTCTTTTTCTTTGGTAGTGCCACTAACTCTCATGTATGATTTTTCTCAATACTTGTCATTTCTTCATTCATAACCTTTCTCCATTCTTCCCTTCTTGCTACTTCTTCATGATTCTGAGGTTCACCATAAAAAAAATACAACATAACAAGAATTATAAATATCAATTAATGACCAATACTTTATTGAAAAACCAAATCTTGAAAAGAGATGTTTGGATAGAGAATTGTGGTGACAACCACAAGAGTAGAAAAATAGCCAGGAGTAGCCATGTTCAGACAAACCATTTAAGGAAAGGAAGATTGAAGAGATGGAAATGAGATGCCATTAGCAAGTCATGAGCATGTGATTTTCAATCAAAATCCAAATTACAAGAATTGTGAGACTTTTAAAATTAAAAGGGAGTGTTAGAATTAATTTTAAAGTTTTCATTCAGAGTGTTTTTTAGTTCTCCTTCGAGCCTCTTAAATATATACATGTAACTATTAAAGATGCATTTATCTTTTAACTCTCTTGAATTATCTTAGACTAGTATAAATATGTGTTTAGAGTATTGTAAGTCTAAGTCAAGGTCTACAGGGGCTTTCTCTTTTAGGAGATTAACGTAATGTAAAAGTTCCATTTCTTTCCCCTACTTATTTCTAACACACACTTCATCTGTTAGAAGATCGACCTTTGAATGCTTTGATGCCCTTTCTTTCTTTGATTGAACACGTACTTCAAATAGTTGGCTTAATGTAAGTTCATATAACTTTTACATAGTTTCAACACTTTTTATAACTTGTCATAATTGATGCTGCAACTTTTCTTTTAAATCCTCTAATGTTTTCTTGTTCGCTTCAACCAAACTATAGTGTGTGGTCTACCTATTTTAATTGACTTTTTAAAAGAAACAGTTGTTCTCGGAGATGCAAAAACCATAAAGTTCCAACCACTTGGACTTTTTAATGGTTGGTTATTGGACCTATATGATGACATGCTCTGTTGATTTTCCTAAGAACTTGGAATACTTTTAGTATTTGATCTTGTATTAGTAGAATAGGTACCTTTTCCATAAAAATGACTGCCTTCCATAACTATTTTTCGCATGAGGCTCCTATCATATAAAGCACAACTTATTGAGCCAAATCATTAAAGAAGAAAATTAAAATGAGAGCTTAACTGACAGTATAATATTCCTTGCTCTTCAATACATCCAATCTCATGACATGTTTTTCCTTTACTTTACTTGTAAACCCCATATAAAGATTAAAATCTTATAAATGATAATAAATGTAACAGTGATAATTATTTAGAAATAAATTTTTTGAGGACTAAAACCCTTGAACGTGATTTATTTTTAAGTATGTTGATGAGATAAATAACCGGTTAAAAAGGAAAACATTTAAAATTTTAAAATGAAGCCAAGGGAAAACACTTGGTAAATATGGAATGGTGGGATGTATAAATGTACTCTTGGCTTCTAAAAGAAGCCAAGAGTGGTCAACCATTTTAGGGAAAAAAAGGAGGGGAGATGTTTTGTATTATAGAAAAGTTGGATTAGAGGAATCGATTATGTTAATGGTTTGTTTAATGCTTGAAATTTGATTATTATGGTAGTATAAGATTGGGTAAAGCTTCAGTTGAGGAGAAAAGAAGAAAAAAAACATGCCCCCACCTTAACTATAGGGTCAACCACATGTAATGCATGAATAGAAAAAATAGTTTTTAAATTTTGTATTTTTTATTGTATTGTGAATTGTATTAATATCTAAACTTTAATAATTAGTGAGTAAGAATCGAAATAGAATGAAAAGGGAATCATGATTTCCTTTATTGAACACGCTGACTAATAGGCCAAAAAAATAGGGGAAAAGAGGAAAGGTATATAGATGACATATTAAATTATCGTAGAAAATTCATTTGAATTAATCTGGATTTAATTGATATAGAATTTTGATAATTGAAATGAAAATATATAGGGTATGTATGATTTTGGGAAATAAAAGTTGAGTGTTAATTTAAGAAAAAATTGTGTAGTGATTCAATGATTTTGAGGGAAAATAACAATGATTAGTGATGATGAAATTATTCTTTGATTGAAGGGAATACTACTGTAAGCAGGTCACATACCAGAGCAGGAGTTAGGACATAAAACGTTATCTGTTTATGAAATACAAATTATTACAATTGTATTTGATATCAAGAGTAATTGGTTTGGAGATGATGAAAGGAATAATAATAAAAAAAGAGAATGAGAGAATTGAAGGAGATCCAAACTTAATTAGTCGTTCCTGAAATTTGAGAGACTAATGATATCGATATAATTAATTGATATTGACACTTTCCAACTTGCTTAGTTGGTCCCATAACAATTTCCATGGTTTTGACAATTCAATGAACAAGACATCTTCATCAGGTAGGTCTTCAGAGAACTTTATTAATTGGGAACAAGATAATCAACAAAAAAAATTAGCTAGTGCTTGCTCCTTGATCATCTTTTCTGAAATATAGACAATTTCAAATTCTTGAAACATAAAACCTATTTCATTAATCTTCACACTAGTACTGGCCTTAAGATGATGTGCTTAAAAGGGCAAACTCGAGAGATTAGTCGTACTGAATATTCTTAGAGGTAATGCCTTAAATTCTTTATCGCGAACATCAAATCTATATATGTCTTTTTTATTGAAGAATAATTCAGTTAAGCCTCATTTAACATCTTACTAAAGTAGCAAATAACATTTTCCTTGAGCTGCATTATAGAGGGTAAATAGGTGTCCTGGTATTGGTTCTTGTAAGACATGTGGATTAAACAAATACTCTTTAATCTTTAAAGGGAGTAATATAAGCTTCATCCCAATAAAATGATGTATCATTCTCCATCAAGTGAGTGAATGGTTGATATTGATTAGCTAAGTTAGAAATGAATCTCTATATATAAGCCAACTTTCCTTGGAGACTTATTAACTCGTGGATATTTCTTAGTTTTGGCATTTTTAAGATGACATCAATCTCAATTTCTCAATGTCAAACTATAAATCATAGGAATTTACTCGAGGACACACCAAACATGCATTTTAGTGGGTTTATCTTTAGTTAGAATTGACGTAACATTTCAAATACCAAATGAATATCTTGCAAATGATTTTCTTTTTCCTTTGGCTTCACTACAAGGTCATCAATGTAGCATTCAACATGTTGGTAAAACATATCATAAAAAATATTATACATCGTCTTTTGATAAGTGGCACCTGTATTCTTCAAGCTAAAAGGCATGATCTTATAGCAACATATCTTTTTCAAAGTCTGAAAGGTTGTCATCTCCTCATCTATGAGCGCCATTCAAATATGATTATAGCTAGATGAATCATCCATGAAGGTTAGTCTCCCGTGGAATGTTGTAGCATCAACCATGATCTCAATGATTAGAAGTGGAAAGTTATCTTTGGGAAAAACATTGTAAGGTCTTGAAAATCTATACAAACATAGATCTGGCCATTTTTATTTTTTACTAGCATGATATTTAAGATCCATGTAGGATACTTCACTTCACAAATGAAACCCACTTAGATAATTCTGTTGACTTTACCTCAATTTATGAGATGAGTTTATGACAAAAGAGAAGTTGAGCTTGTTTTATAGGTCTAACCTTAATTTTTATTGCTAATTGATGGACAACAACACTCAATTTTAAACCTAACATTTCATTGTAGTACCAAGCAAAGATATCTCAATACTTTATAAAAAGTTTCATGTAATCCCTTTCTTCTTTAAGTGATAAGTTTGTTTTGATGAAGCTTGGATGTGTGTTTTTAATGATGCTTAAGTTAACCACTTTAAGTTCATCCATCAAAGACTTATTTTCTGATTCTAAGATGGGTGAAGCCTCCTCAACATCTTTTTCGATGAGAAACTCATCATTATCATCATCTTCAATATCGGTGTGATTTGAAATGAGATACATCATTTCCTCTTATTTCTCTTCATCAGAAGGGTTTATGATCACTATCGTGCATATCTCTATTTCCATGTCACCTCAACACTTACCACCCATTTCCATTGTCTCTTCATGCATGAAGGTATTTTTCCAGGAAGATCTTTTAAACCCTTCACCAAAGTTGGTCGATGATCGAGTACATGCTTATGATCTTTTTATTTGGATGGTCGAAGTCTTGTGAATACTAACATCTAATTTAGAGTCCTTCCACTCTTTTTGGTTCCAATCCTATCAACGACTGAAGCATGAGTCATAGTCACACCAAGACAATCCCAAACTAAAGCCCTTAGATGTGGAGGTTGAATTTGTTTTTTTTTCCTTCACTTTTTCCACACTTAAGTATCTTGAGGCCTTTTTATTAATCTTAAAATGAAGTAGTGTAGAAGATTTTTATCCAATACCAACCTTTGAAGTTTTGCTATAAGTTTTCTTCTCTCTCTAAGCCTTCTTAGTCTTTGTAGAAACTTGTTTACCTTTGACTTGAGCCCTATCCCTATCCTTTGCTAATTTATTGACATCTTCACGGCTATAACCAACCATAGATAAAAGCTTATAATCATTGAGATCGAAGCCATTCACTCGTTTATTAATGAGTTTTTCGAGATTTATAACTTCCGACTTAATTTGATGAATAAACATTTTCGATAAAGGTTTTGAGACCTTGGTCAATGTAAGATTAGTAGGTAGAAAGGTTAATTTTTTAGCCCCTTTGTGATCTTCTCTTCTTCCTTAGGAAAAGAATATTGACCCTCTTTTTTTGCTCACACTAGAATATATCGTAGTACCATAGCTTTACATAATACCTTATTATTAACAAAGTCTTCTACTACCTTTTCTTTTCCTTTGTTCTTCATTGGATGAGTTATTTATTTATTTGTAGATGACTTATGCATTTTTAAGCTCTTAGAGTCAACTTATCCCTCTTATTGGTAGTTAGGTAGGGATCGTAGTTCTTCCATCATAGCTAACATAAAATAAAACTTTACGTTGGCAAAATGGGCTTCAGTTATGGTAAATAGATCATATCCTCCACTCTCAATATCACTTGTCCATATCGACAATACTTAAAACATTAGTGAAATGTTGAGGAGACAATATAAGTTTTATGTATCCATGGTTGTCCAAGTAGCATGTTGTAAGTAGTTTTGACATTTATAATGTGAAAAAATAATTTAAACTCTATATCTTTCATGTGTATCACAAGTCTTATATTTCCTATGATATTTTTCCCTCTTTGATTAAAGCCTTGAATCGTTAGATGAATTGAGAATAGTTCATCTCTAGGAATCCTAATCTCGTTCATGGTTTTAAGAGGTAGTATATTGACAGTCAAACCATCATTTATCAAAATACAATTCACCACCTTTTCAATGATGTATCCTTCAATAAAAAAAGGGTGATTATAAAGTTTTGATCAAAGCAACAAGTCTTCATCATTAATGTAATATCCCACATCGGCAGGTGAAGAGCTGATAGCTAGCTTTATTAGTAGTGTTGGTTGTTGACTTGTCAGACGCGTTTTGGGACCATACATGGTCACCAAGAACAAATATGTGAGGGCGGTAAAGCCCAAAACGGATAATATCTAGAAGGTTAGGCCGAGCTGTGACATTTGGTTTCAGAGCCGACCTCACTAGCTATCTGGTTGTGTCGACGGGGTCGTCAGGCTCCTTAAAGGGGTGGATTGTAATATCCCACATCGGCGGGTGAGGAGTTGGTAGCTGGCCTTATTAATAGTGTTGGTTGCTGACTTGTCAGACACGTTTTAAGGTCATGTGTGGTCACCAAGAACAAATTTGTAAGGGCAGTAAGGCCCAAAGCGAATAATATCTGGCAGGTTGGATCAGGCTATGACAATTAAAGAATATCTTCATGATGCACATATCATAAGGCGAGTTTATAGAGTCATTCTGGCTTTCTTTCACGGCTTTTTTAGTAAAAGTTCTCTCAATCAACTTGATAGCAAGTGGCAGATACATTTTTCATCCTTTTCAACTTTCTTAGCATGTAATCATTCAGTGTAATGAGCTTTTTTCCATACATTAAGCTTTGACCTGGAAAAACTTCATCTCTAACTAGTATGGACATTTTTTGAATTTTTTGGTGCATTGGCTCATCAATAGCCTTGTTCATCATCGAGATTCATATTATAACCAGTTTTATCATATGTGTGTGTTTCTTATTTCCTCTTTTATGAGTGACTAAAGTTTATCTTTTGTTGTTGTAATTCCTAAATGATTCAAGCTTCAAGTTGCTAACTTGTGGTACAAGGGTTATACGCGAAGCTTAACTTGAGCATGTAGTGAAGCTTATAGGCAAAAGAACATCAAGTTTCATAGGTTCAAGTTAGCCAAAACTTATTACTATGAGGGGAGCGATTGGTGCGAACCTAAATTCACTATGGTCATGATATTATAAGTTATTTCATTATTGAAAATGATATCCTCATTCTTATGTAGCCTCATAATCTTGTCTTTCAGCAGAAAACACTTCTATATAGAATGGTTGATCAAACAATGATATTTATAATAATTTGGATTATCCACTTGGTTTGCTTCTTCGGGACGTCTCAACTCTAGTAGCTCAATGAGATTTGCTTTGAGCTAATCATATAGAATTCTAGATATGTATGAGTTAGGGAATGAATACTTTTTTTTCTTGTTGCTCTTTCAAGGATGACTTCTTTCTTTCATCCTTTTGAAAAGTAGTTAATGTTGCAAAATCATTCCTCTTAACTCTAGTAAGTACTTTTATGATAGTAAAGTTAATTACTAAGATTGTTTTCCATTAACTTTTAGAGCGCTCTTTTCAAATCTACGACCTTTATTTCTTGGGCTCTTGCATAGGTAATGATGAGTTTTTTTGTTGTAGCAATGCTAAGTTTCATATCATGTGCTTGAGTAGCCAATTTTTTAAAAGAATTTGGTTTGATGTCTTGTAAAATGTAGCATGGTCCCTAATACATCCATTGAATACATATATCTAGCATGAATAAAAAGTTGGAAGACTAAATTGAATTTTGGCCAAAATCCTAATTCAAGGCAAAACAACACCGTTTTTTTTTTATAAAAAGAACCAGACGATGCGTCGCCTAGTTATTGTTCATTGTTTTCTTCTTTTACTTGAAAAAGCTGCTTAGGTCACCTACATTGCACGTGAATTTAATGCCTTTAACCTTCACCAAATTTGACAAAATTTGCACGAAAATGATCACCTGACATTTCCCTTCAGCCCGGTATGGTCCGTTCAGGCCAATTGACAATACAATGATCATGACGCTACCGGATCCACCACAGGTAGCTAGCCCAACCACCAGCCGGTCACTAGGAGCCACTGCTAGTCCCTCACTCTCTCCTGTAGATTTATCTTCTTCTTCTTCCTTCTCTGCCATCAGCCACCAACTCCATCGTTGCAACCGCTAGCTGCACGTCATCCTCCACGACCAGACCACCGCCGTACCAGGTGAGCTCCCCTTCCTCTTCTTCTTCTTCTTCTTCTTCTTCACTCTCTATTCATGCAATGGATGTCGAGTTGGGCCAATTCTGGCCCAACTCAAATGGATGGGTCAAGACCGACCCAGACAAAAAAAAAAGAGAAAAAAAGATATATTGGGTCGAGATTAGCTTAACCCTTTCTTGGGCTAAGCCGAGCCAGTTAGTTGGGTCAGCCTAGCACATATATTTAATAATATTTAATTATAATAATATAATAATATATTATAATACTATATATTATATATTATATAAAAAAATAAAAATAAAATAAAATAAAAAATCCTTTCAGAAAAATGTAATAAAATGTAAAAATGCTATTTACCCCTATGTGTATTCAATCCTTTGGTTTTTAAAGGACAAAGTAATTATTTTACTCACAATCAACAGTAAAACATGAGTAGAATTATTGTTATGTATATATAATAATATAAATATGGGTCTTATCGTTAAAATTATATATAAGTTCCATTGTTTATGTCATAGGAGAGTACAGTTCCCATGATTCCTCTTAACTTGGAAAGATGGACGGGCAGTCGAGATGAAAGATGTGCAATTTTAATTTTGATTTGGACCTGTCATGTGCTATAAAGTACTGGGTGTTTCTAACTTGATTTGGATTGTTTGTTTTTATATTATAATTTATTTTTTTATTTAAAAATATTAAATTAATATTTTTAGATGTCTTTGGATAATTTTGATGTATTAATATTAAAAATAAAAATAAAATCTGAAAAAATATTATTTTAATATATTTTAAAATAAAAAACCATTGAAGAATTTGTTTTGTGTTACAATTGTATATCTCCATTTTTCTTCCATGTAAAAAGTGGTTAGTATTCTTATTTAAATTCATTTTTTTTCAAACAAATTTAAAAATACATTTTCTACATAGTGTATTTAAAACAATTCAATAAATTTTGATGTTATCTCAAAATTTAAAATTAAAAAAATAAAACAAATTTTACTTAATTATGAAGCTAACTCTTTGAGGCTAAAAGTTTTTGTTATTAAGATAGGAGTTTGTTAATGCATTCATGACTGATTTTTTTCCATAACTCAGACTCACTAAATTAATAAAATCTTGTCAATATCTTCTACAAATTCCGGTTTCAACAACATTCATTTCTTTTCATAAATGTATGTCTTATTCGAAGGGTTATTAAATATGGATTTATAATCTAATTAACTCTCATCCATCCTTATAAATTTATTTTAACTGAGGCAGGAAAAAAAATGATAATTATATTAGTACCTTTGTTTATTTTTTTCTTAGGTCGCAGAAGTTATACCTATCACAACTATATATATTCAGAGTACATCCTTTTAATAATTTTTTTTTATTAACATGGATGTCCGGATCAGTTTATGCGTACCTCAACTAATCCTACGGACCCTAAAATTAACGATCATGTAAGTCTTTAGTGGTCCTGAGATTTATGAAACTCAAACTGGTGCCTTCTAGAAAACAAATCTAAAGCCTAACCAATGAACTATACCTCTCAGAATTAAAATTATTATTTTTAATTACAAAAAAGATGTTTGAATATATATATATATTCAGTAGCTATGAGCCTTATCAAATCACATATATTTAAAAACATCTAAAATATAATAATTTAATATTTTTTTAAGTAAAAATTATTTAAAAAATAAATTGTAACAATAAAAATAAACACCCAGATAATAATTTACCAGTATTATTTACATGAGCTATCAAGTAATGAAACTTGAAATCAATGCCACCCCGTGTCTCAAGTTAAATCATTTTCCCACTTATGCGTTTCGAGCATGAGACTTGTTGGAGAAAAGATCAAGAACATAATGACTCATTTATAAATAAGAGTCATCAACGATCAAAAATGCTTGTAAGAATAACAAAGAATTACTTGGTTTGCAGGGTATTTAATAATTTTAAAAATTAATTATGATACGTGTAAACTGATCCAGACACCTCAAATTATAAAAAAAAAAAATAAAAAACTTGGCGAACTGCATGCACAGTTTGTGCATGCCTGCAAATAATGGAGTAGATCGATCATCTGTAATTGAATGTCCGAATTCAGATGGGGATCGATGATTGAAATTACTACACAACAATATAGCAGAGTTTAATGTATTGAAAGCTAGAACCTAACATAACCAACATCCTTAAGTCATCTAGATATGTGAGAATAAAAGAATGGAGCAGGAGACATGGATCCATGGTCGATCCACCTACATATATCTGCATCAGTAAGTGTGACTAACTAACCTCCTCTACCTCCACTTATTACTAGTATATAATCTCAACTGTCAGCAGACGACAACATTAGGAGTTTTGTCCAATTTTGTAAGCTTATAGGTATTGGTAGAATGGATATCTCATGCACATTGCATTACATATATGTATATAATATAGTCATAATATATATACTATGACTAGTTTCAACTGAGACGGCACGCTAATTTGTATGGAAAAATAATATATATTGAGTATCACTCGCTATCAGCAACATTCCCACACGCCCAAGTCACCCACCTAATTAATCCCAGCTTTTGGCTATATTGTGAAATCCATCTCCTTCTTCCACTTTCAGACCGCTAAACTACTCTCAAAACAGCTTAAAACATAAATTAGCTTATCATCTATCTCTCTCTCTCTCTCTCTCTGTGTCTTTCTCTGTCTCTCATTCGAACATATATTTGGAGTGGTCAGGCCAGGTACAAGCTGGCTAGCTAGCAGAAGTTGCTTTGCATGTGGCTGCTCGCAGTGATTTGGATCATCTCTCTTTCAGAATCTTACAGCATTGAGTTGAAGGAATGGAGAAAAAAGAGTAAGAATCAACATGTTCTTAATTTCTTTTGTCAAAATAGGAATGAATTCTTCAGTTTTCATCCCAAATCTAGTTAAACCAGCTTGCATGCACATGTTGATATGTTTTCGTTATTTTCAATGGAGGAATTCAAAGTAAAACAAGTGTATATATATGTTTTAGCTAAAATTTAAGTAGTAGGAGGAGCTTTAATTAATATACGCTGTGAAAGCTAGCCTGATCATATCATATTCAATCAACCATATTACAAGTATTTCTATATATAAAAAACAGCATAATGAAGACAAAAAATAGAAATAAAAAGCAGAATTAAGCACAATTGTTTTTGTTTCCCTAACCTAATCATGAAGGTGAATCCTTGCACTCTTCGCAGTGCACCTTCTTTGATTAAATTGCCCTTAATTATGGCTTATATATAGAAAATTTCATGCCGTAATAAATTGAAAGCTAAAGTTAGTAATAAATTAGTCCTTGAATTTATCAAAACTAATTAACAAGTCCTTATAGTTTAGTAATTGTTTGTTTAAGAACTACCTCTTCTCATGGTCAAATTTCCTCACTTTACCCAATTCTCTTTTCTTTATTCCATCATCCAAGAAAAGAAAAAAAAAAAAAATTGAAAGGTCACATGAAATTTACAAAAGAACTAAATTATGAAACAAATAAAACATGTAGGGATTAGATATATAGTTTCTAAGACCACGAGGATTAGGAAATTACTTTTACTAAACTATAAGGACTGCGTTAAAATACTCATAAAAGATGGGGGGAAAAATGGCAGCCTTAATTATGCGGAAAATAAAACTCCATGATTTGGGTCAAAAGCTGGCCAAGTATGGTAAGTAAGGTAATTAATCGCGGGAAATCTGATGAAAAGGTTGCCACTCTCATCTTTTTCTCTCCATATAATACATAAAGAGAGATTAAGTAGCTCTCTCTCCATCTCTATCGATCTATCTATCTATCTTCCTTCCTCGGCTTCTCCATTTCTTTCTTATAAACAAACGTCTTAATTCCCTAGCGGTCGCACAGTTCTAGACAAAGTGAAAAGATCCAAGGCAAAGCACTGCACCCCACTGAGTAATATTCTCGAATTTTTATATCTACTGTGGTGATATATATTTTTAATTGATAATAGTCTACGTTTCTTGTAGGCCTGCATTAATTTATCTCTAAATGTATGCACATGCATTACAAACCAAGATGCATGAGACATTTATAGAGGAAACCCATGTATATATGTGTTTTGTGAAGAACTTTTTAGCTAGTGGTGAAGCTGCAGGCCGGCTGCTGAGAAACAAACAGATTACACAGATCCCATTTCTCTTTCTTTCTCCTGGATTCTCATGCTCAGATGATCATATAATACTACATACCTTGGATTACAATATGCATGGTTCTGTACCCTTTTTTCTTATAATAATGTAGATTGATATAAGCAATGCGCTCGAGAGACCGTGGCAGTGCCTGAAAAGAAGTGTTTCTTCTTGTTCTAGTTAAATATTCTATGTCTTTGTCTATGTATTTTTAATTAGTTCAAACTAATTAACGTACAGGAGAAGATCGAAAAGAATGGAAGCATCATCAGGAATACCCCTCAAAAGTAGTAGTGGGGCTGGAGGAGAAGTGAGACGTATTCATATCATTTACTTTCTCAGCCATAATCTGGGCCGTTTTGAGCATCCCCATCTCATTCGAGTTCATCATTTCAATCTAAATGGTGTTTATTTAAGAGGTAATTTCCTCATTCTTTCAAGTAATTTGCAAAGGTTTTTGATTGTTATATAGTTACTTAATATGAAAATTAATATTTAAGATAGATGTCAAGAGGTGGCTTGCGGATTTGCGAGGAAAAGACATGCCAAAAGCCTTTGCTTGGTCCTATAAGAGGTTTGTTTTATTTTGTTCAGCAATATATATCTGGTAATTAATGGTGATTTTATAGATTTTTTATTTTAAAAAATAAAATTAAACAGGAGATACAAGAACGGTTATGTCTGGCAAGATTTACTGGATGATGATCTGATTACCCCAATCTCTGACAATGAATATGTCCTCAAGGGATCTGAAATTTTCGTCCCTCCTGCCAATCCCTTCGGTACGTAAAAAATCCCTTATAAATAGCTAATATCTTCTTGATGCTATCGTTTTCTTTTCAAGGAAAAAACCAGCAATTTTTTTTTTCATTTGATTTAATTTCCAAATAATCATGTGATTTCAGCACTAAATCCCATTTATCTTCTTGTCCCTGGAAAAACCATACAGCTGGTAGTGCATATGGTGAAAAGAAAGCTCCTGACTTGTTGATGAAAAGTGAAAATGATAGCCAAGTTGAGAATGCTGAAGTTGAAAACAGAGCACAAGATCATGAGCAACTTCCTTCACCAAACCAAATTTGCGACGACACTGCCCCACGAAAGACGACATCATCTGAAATATCTCAAGAATCACCTGTATTCAGTTCAGAGATTTCAACAGTAACTGACGATTCCATTAAGGAAGAAGAAGATGCATGTAAACCCAGCAACCCTCTTGAAGAAGAGCAGATAGACATTAAGGTGGAACAATATTCATCTTTTTACTCCAGTTTCTTGGGCAGCAAGAGCAAGAAGAACCAAAAGAAAAGGGTAGACAACAACAGCAATATTGAAAAGATGGGCACCCCAAGTTCATTCTCCTCGCTATCGTCATCAACATCATCATCACAAGCTACATTTGCAAAGAGTAAGAGCTATTCAAGTGGAACATCCAAGATGCTACGTAATTTGATGACATGTGGTGCTGTTGACACAAACGATGCTGTATTGGTTCGCCAAGGCCAAAAATGTAATGGTAAATATAAACCAATGGAAAAGCCGGCTGATCAGATTTGTGAAGGAGAGGTACTTGGAGGGCCTGCCAGAGTTTTTGCGACTACATGGAATCAGCAAATACAGCAACACGATATTGCTAATGCTAGGTATTTTGGCAAAAAAATTGGTACTAGTAGTCTCTCAAAATTTGCCAGTGTCATGAATATTGTATAAATGGGCCATTAATACATAGTGTTTGGATTGGTTCTACTGCATTGTATTAGCAGGAAAAGCTATGATGAGGCGAGAGGTTCAAAGAAGCAGCCTGGTGGATTTGGCAGTCCAAAAGTGATCCCCCCTGCATACAAGCCAGTGGCTGCACCCATCTGCTCGTAAGCCCAGTAACCCATTTCCTCATGCTATCTCTACTCTAACTACATTATAAAATTTCTTTTCTAATTTTAGATTTGACCATTTTGAAACCCATGATTTAATGTTGCATTGTAAGCAACTAGTAAAATCTAATGATGGATGGTGCCTTGGCTTGGACTGCCAAGTAGACTCACAATGTTGTGTAATAAGTTCACCTGCTTTTATGATGATGATGTAGCACTGGAGAAATAAGATCACAACAGACAACAAAGTCAAAGCAGAACCAACCAGAGCCCCTGCTTGCACGCAATTATGACAATTGTCCATCTGACTGTTTAAGGAAGTAATCAGTTCCTAGTCAAACGAAAAGCAATCTCTCAGTCAAACATTATTGTTTGCTCATCTTAGATTTTCTGTCAAGAGTTTTGATAACTGCCTGCCTGCTAGTTAAGCTAGCAGAATGACAAAGTTTTAGTAAACAACGGTCATACATGATTTACAATCTGAATCAATAGACACACCCTTCCTTTTCTGGGGTTCTCCTTTTTCTCTCTTAATTCTCTGTTTCTGTTGTCGCTGATATAAACATAAATAGGTGCTTCTACTCCTCAATTTGGCACGCGGACCCTAGAGTATTTGATTTTGTGTGCTCTGATCCAAAGCCTATTCATTACTGTACTTGGTTATTAGCAACTCAAATCTAACTGTAAAAATGCAGGCGGTGTGGGAAGTCATTCAGGCCAGAGAAATTGCACTCGCACATGAAGTCCTGCAGGGGATTGAAGACCCTGACAAAGGCTGTTTCAGCTTATGTTGAGAAAACACCGTCACCTTCACATATTTCAGTTGATTCAAAATCTGAGGATGGCTATTTCTTGACTAAATGAATGTTCAGTTGTAAATTTCGGTAGTACACTGTCCAAAGCATGAACTTCTTTACAACTTCAGCTGTTATTTGTGTAAAGTAAATATAGGAACATGTGGTTTGGCATTTAAGAAATGGCGATTACATTATTATTTCTTCTGAAAATTAATCACTCTAATAAGATTCCATTTTAAATGCAACTTAGGGAAGCACCACTTCGTCCACAGACACTGCTTGCACTTTGCTTATTTTATGAGTGAACTTTGTAAAGTTTCAACATAATTCATAAAAACTTGACTGACAATAGATGCAAATTGTTCAAGCAATCTATTGCATACAAACGCAGTACAGGTTACAATATTTCTGGCTGGCACGTTTCCTAACACTAGGTCAACTATGGTTTTACCACCTGAGAAAATGAAATATTCTGAACGCGCAACTTCTCAACGAACTCATATAACAATGTCTATCTGAAACCAGAAATTGGTGAGTTTCAGTGTCATTTTGTTAGCTCTCTTAGTATTTACCTACTTAGCAGTAACAGTAGCAGAATCAACATATTCTAGCAGGAATCCATATAATTTCTTTTTCAAGCCTTCTATCCTCGCATCAACCTTAAGCCCACCCCCGACTAAGTCATCCAGCCACTGGTTCACCCTTCTAAGCTGCCCAAGAAAACCTGCAATCTCAGAAATTTTCCCTTCACATAACCCAAAACCGACATTCAATGAATCCTCCATATACCTCAAGAACCATTCACGGGAATCTAACAGCAGCTTTTCTGCTAAACATGCTGTCTCCTTTAATCCACTTCCCCTGGGACAATCCCTCCTTTCAGGATTCACTTTCTTTACAGATGCAAGATGTCGTTTTGAAGATGGCACCCGCTTAGCACTTAAATCCGGTATATAGTTGCTGTGGTTTCTAAGACATGGTTTGTTTTGAGGCGATTGATTCTCAGAATTCAATTCCTCTAGAGAATTATCTAGGATGACATAATGACATTTATCAATATCCAAAACTCCACTCTTCTCTGGCTTCTTTAACAAACTGAATTTGGAAAGATTAGTCTGTATAGCAGCATGAACCCAAGATTCTGCATTAGTATTTCTTGAACTTTTACATACATCAGGAAATACACGCTGCAGGCTATCATAATTGCTTGCTTTAGTTTCAAGAAGACTTGCATCACTGAGTAAAGAATTAACAATCTTTGCTGATCTCTGAATGTTCTGGTAGAGGTCCAAATATTGCTCCACTAATGGTCCTGAAGACGCTGATTGCGCAGACTCGTGTAGTTCTGCAAATGATCTGGAGGAAAAAGAAAAGCATTAAGCTGGAACATGTGGTAAAACGGATAAGAGAAAAGCTTTTCATATAAATTTCAAGTTGGCAGATAAACCCTTTCTCGTGGTTTCTTTTTTAATCTAGTTTCCCCCCTCCACAACTCTCTGTATTAATCTCCAGAGGATGCCAGATCCACTGCATCCTCAGGCAAACCAGAGATGCATATAACACATGAGTTTTAGTTGCTTTACTCATTTTTCTTAATCCCATTGAACTATAGATGGAGAGGCAAGAGAAAAATTGATTTCATTGGGAAGTGAACGTAGGTGCTGACGCACCCTAAATTATCTCGTATAAAGGCTCTTTCCATATTTTACAGCCTAACACCCAAGAAAACGCAGTTCAAAGCTTTGCACCATTATCCAACTGATAACCTTCATCAACACTTGTTAAGTTGGCGTCAAACTGGTGACAGCCAGAAAGCAAAATCTCATTAGTTAGATTAAAATTTTAATCAAATGACTATGAAAAAGGAGGGGTGGGAGAGGGGTGTTGTTCATAAGTCAGCAACAATATTGCAGGATATGAAAAACATTAGGAATTCAACAAGTTGACAATAGAAAGAAAGAAAAGGCCAAAGGATTCATACTGCATGCAATGAATGACATTGTCAGCAGCCGATGCTTCTTCAAGCGCACGTGCAGCAGCCAAAACTGCAGCATTCTTACAACATAGAGTTTCCTGAAACCACCAAGAACATGAGAACTGAGTTCTTTTTTCTGATTAAAAGATAATTTACGAAGAACTTGGCAACGGTACAATCTGGAACAGAATCTCATAATCCGGTATAACTTCAGACCTTTCCGAGATGGTGAATGGCAGGAGGAATTGCATCCCAGGAAATTCTATATTTGGACCAAGTTTTGGAAATCAGGGGAACTTGAACCAGTCGGCTAGGAATAACATGGTCAGTAGCTGACTTCATATCTTTTTTCAAAGGCTTTACAATTGGAATGGATGAAGAGATCCCATTCTTGGTTTTCAATGGGGAAAGACTCAAAGATAGGCGCTTGTGTGACGAGTCAATCTTGGAAGGAACCTTCTTATCGGAACGAACCTACACAGAAACAGGTAATAAACAATGACCGTAGATAAATGGTACTGGACACAACAAGCATCATTGTATGTTTCTGGGCGTAGATAAATGGACCCTTAAATTGAGAAGCACATGACAGGGATATGATTTCAGTAAACAAATGCTTGTTGTTTCTCATTAAAACAATTACTTTCTTTCTATGGATTATCCCGTCTACTCCATAGTAAGAGTATGATGTGATTGGGATACCTTCAACTAGGCAATGGATGTTAGTATATGAAGCAAGTATGAGTTCAATAAATTCGAAGCAGAAGAGCTAGTCTTTAGATAAAAGAAAATGATTGTGAAAAAAAAATGTGAAGTGAAGAATGCAGTTATTGACAGTACTAAATCAAAATAATGCATGGTGTAGCGACTCTCAAGGAAATTGAAAACAGGAAAGAAGGAGAAGCAAAAACATACAGTTTTTGATGATTTATTAAGAGGAACAGTTTTTGGGGTGGGAGTTTGGTGCTCCCAGATCCTCCTAGCAGAGTCCAAACTCAATCTCCTCGTCTGATCCAAAGAATCCCTTTTCATGTGCTTGGAATCCTCCACAACAATGTCTGATTTCTTGACAATATTGTTAATCTTGGATAGTCTTTGTCGACTTATCAACTTCTTCTTCTCCTTGTCCTTGCTAAAATCAGTTGATGTAACATAACTAATACCACTACTGGGCAAAGAATCGCTGGACACCAAATCCTTAGGATTCCCAACGCAAGGCCTTCTCTTATTGGGCACAGGCTTCAGCCCACGAAGAACAGGAACAGGAGAGCCAGAGGCAGAAACCTCGAAGCGCGAAACATAAACGAATTGGCCCAGTTGGATTTTGTCACTGTAAATCAAGTCCGAGTCCTCATCAGAGATGGAGGCGTAGGCGGAATGCAGAGAGTCTGAGACTTTCACGAAGAATCCTTGGCTCTGCCAAGGATCATTTGGGGCTCCAGAGAGAGAGGGCACGATCTCTATAACTTGAAGAAGGGCAGAGCGGTGCTCTCCAGTGACTCTCACGTCCTTGTTGCCAGCGCTCTCCAGTAGCTTGGATAGCAACCCAGGCGTGAGAGATGCCATGTGAAACACCTATGCTGCGTTTTGCTCTTTTTGGTTTTTTGCTAGCACAGCGGTAGTAATAAGATTGCAACAGAATCACCATATCCCAATGCAGAGAGAGAGATGATCCTAGAAAGGTGAAGTCGCAATCAGAATCTCAATGCTGCGACTGAGTGCAATGACATGGGAGAGGGTGCAAAGCTGTTTTGGCAGAATGAATGGGACACATGTCAAAAGGAGATCATGTGATTCCTGAGCTTGAGATTTCCGCACAAGTGAAAGAAAGCGCAGGCTCCTAGGTTTATCCAGCAGATAAGAGAAACAGACAAAGCTTGCTAGCTAGTACTATGAAGTAAGAAGAAAGAACAAAAGATTTATTCCACCTTTTCATGATTTTTTTAAAAATAAATTAGAATAATAAATTAAAAGTTTGATAGAATAATATTATTTGAAAAATATTTGCTAAAATATACATTTTTATCTCTTAATGTTTTTGAAACAAAATATTTACTAAATATTTTTATACCAATATATTTTTTTTTTTTGGAAGAAAAAGACCAACGTCAGCAAAATACCCTTCTTGTAGCCTAACATGTCGCTTGTTATGCCATTCTTTTATCTTGTGTGCTGCATGGTAGTTTTTTCTCTCTTTTTTCCCAGAAGACCAATGTCAGCAAAATGCCCTTATTGTAGTGGCATTTTCCTCTGCAGAATCAAACCAATCAGAAATGGGAAGACAAGTTTCAAACCGAAGGTTTTGTGAAAGAAAAGAGAGAGAAAGAGGAAATACCATTGTGGATTATTCATGTAAAAGCAAGGAAGATACTAGCATCGTTACCTAACCTAATTTAAAAATTCAACTAGGTTACAAGTAAACTGGTTTAATTTGGATTAATCTAAAAAAATAAAATAAAATAATTGTTATTTTATCATAAAGAAACGCTTTAGGATGGAAATGACAATAAAATTTTGAAATCACATGAAGTTTTTTATTCTACGTTAAGTGGGTGTTTGATATTGTGACTACGAGTGAGGTTGCGTTGAAACACAGTTTTATAGTGTTTGGTTAGGCATGAACCATAATTTTAGTGACTGTGATTCCCACCAAAAACTAAGGTTGAACCTTAGTTTCTGAAAAGTAATTTTCATTTGCTTTTGAAAGCATTCTCTCTCAACTTTCACCGACAAAAATCATGGAGAAATAAACTGTTGAAAAAAATACCAAAACAATCTATAGATCTAAAATTCCTGCCCACCATTGCTAACCACTAATCTATCATCATCATCATCGGTCCTAAATTTTTTCAACCTTGATATTCCCCTTTGTTCTCTTCTCTCCTCTTGATATTCATTTAACTTGCCTCCTTCTATTTCTTTGATTTTATTTTGCCAGATTCATTCAACAAAAGGTAATTTTTAATGATTATGTAAGCTCATTCGTCAAAGAATAAGCTCTGTAATGGATTTTTTTTTTTTGCAAATTCAAATCTTATATCCTTGCACCCCCTTATTCATTCTTCTTCAAATCAGATCAAATTTAACTTAGATTTTCTTATGATGTTTTCTGACGGTGCTTTACTTTCTTTTTTGGCATAAATAGACAGCAAATATGTGTTGGGAAAACTCAAGTGACAAAAAGTAAAGGTGTTGGGAAACCTGTTCTTGTAACAAACACTAACCGTGAGTTTCTTCCTTATCTCCATCTCAAAAAAAAATTAATTAACTACAAATTTTAATTTGTGTGATACTTAATTAATTTATTTTGATTGTGAATAATTGTCAATGTTGTTAATTAACTACAAACTACTGCACTTGCATGCAACATAAATATATTGTTTACCATTACGTTTTACAATTGATATTCAAACCTGTTCTCAAAGGTTTTGAATAACTTATGTTTTATAGAGTTTTTTATGTTTGATTAGTTTATTAACATGGGTTTTGTCTGCTCTAAAATCAATTTCTTTTTTTTTTGCTAAATGGTTAGATTTAGTTGCTTTTGTAAAGATTGAATTAAGGTATTGTATAATTGATGAAGTTTTGAGTTTTTTTTTCTTATAAAGGAGTAAATAATCATCTTGTTTATAACAGACAAAGTCTTGAATTGTAGATTGAGTTTGATTTGTGGAAAGTAGTGTTTGTTGTAACTGGATAACCTATAGTTACAATTGAATCAAAGCAAGGAAAGTTGCATTAATTATTTTAAGCATTTGTCTTTAATAAAGAAAGCCTAATGCCCTTATCCTCTATGAACTTTGTTTCTTGGTCTGTATTATATGATTTTGATGCTACCTCTTTTATATGTTCCTTTTGCTTTCAGTTTAATATTTAAAAGGGGAAATAAGGTACTATAAAAGGTATCTAATGATGAAATAGAACTCAAATTCACTTTAAAAAATTAACTAAAACAATTGTTGCTCCAATAATAACCTCAACAAATAGATAAGGTAGTTAGTTTCAAAATTTGAAATCCAAATACTAGAAAACCAGAGAAAAAACAAAGAAAAGACAATGTTGAGTTGAGTGTCCTTACATCTTGAGAATGAATGATTGTGGTGGAATGTCTTGTTATGCAAAAGCTAGTTATCCCAATATATTTTTTTTTTGAAGTAAGCAAGCATGTGACATGCTTTTAGTCATCTTTATAATTACCCTTCACAGCTTGTTGTTTTTGTTTTCTTTTGTCCCCTAAATCATTAAAACTATATTGTATCAACACCTCATGCTTCCAGTTTTCCTCAAATAAGGGTTATTAAAGTGTGTCTTGTCAATTATTCAATAAACTAAAGTGTTTCACAAAATGCATTTTATATTTTTATGTTTTTCTTATTATTTATAATAAGTATTTAGTGTTTGTGTTATTACTGATTATTTCATATAAATATGATATCATTGCTTGTTTTCTTTGTTAAATGTTTTAAAAGATACAATGGAATGTTCTGAATCTATGGATAAGGTTTCTTAGATAAAGGAAATGTTGCATACATTTTGTAACCTATGCATTAAGGCCATTTATATAGGAATGAGAACTAATACTCATTTCGATAAAACATGTTGGAAATTTCTTATAACATCATTCAAAGAACAAACTGACCATGCATTTACTAAAACATAATTGAAAAACAAATGGGATGGATGCAAAAAGGATTGAAGGATAAAGCTCATTTTTTAAACTGGTGTGGGCTGGAGTAGTGAATTATGAACAATTTCGGCTAGCGATGAGTGGTGAAAAGTGGAAATTTAGGTTAATCTTTATGATCCTAACAATTTCATTTGTAATTGTCATGTTTTATAATTTTTTTACTATATGATGTTGCATTAATTATTTTTATTTATTTTATGTAGGAAATTAAAGGAGCCAAAAAATTCAGACATATTGGTATTGAACCGTCTTTGAAGTTTAAATTTGACAGAATGTATTTCAACATTGTTGCTACTGGAGAGTATGCGTGAGCACCATCGTTAGGAGTACTTGGTGGCAATGATGTCGATCAGCATAAGCAATGTCAATATTGATGCCGCTAATTTGGAAGAAAGAAACGGTGATTCGAAGGAGGATGAAATTCTAGATTTGAAGAATGACATTTCTTGAATGGTTGGCGGCGTTAGGGATGAGCATTTCTGGTTCGGTCCGGTTTTGAACCAAAATAAACAACCAAAGCGAATTTTTTTAATTTTTTGAATCGAATCGGACCGAAAACCGGTTCAAACCGATTAATTTCGGTTCGGTTTTTTTCCCTTCTAAACTGGTTCAAACCCAATGGTCCTTTCTACTTCTCCTGCAGCCTCATACAGTAGATCCCAAGTTAATGGAGGTGAAGACCCATTCAAGCTTCCATGGCTAGACCCAGCCATTTAGCAAGTTAACCCAACCAAGTAATCTTCTTTGTCACTCTCAGTTTCAGTAGAGCCAACCAAACAGTCTGTGAATGCGTTATGTTTAACATACCTTTATGTGATTTGATTAGCAGATTTTGATGGACGTAGATGGGAGTGGGTTTGATTCTTCGAGGGATCATTCATCCATTTCACTGTAATTAATCAAATAGCAGGGGGGTGTAGAAATCCACTTGTTAGAAATCCATGGATATGAAAAATAAAAGAAAAAGAATGGATCTACTATTCCAATTCCATTTGTGGCACGGACTCAACAGGAGAATTAAAATCCAAAAAAACCCAAAGGAACCAAATCCATAAGGGAGGGGAGGAAAATCAAAGCAAAGCAGAGAGTAAAATGAGAGGGAGAGGGAAGGGGCGGCGGCGGCTGATGGCTGATATTATAAGGTTAGAAAACAATGTATTTATACTTGTTTTTTTGTAAGTGTTGGTTGGTTGAACCGGTTCGGTTCGGTTCAATCAGTTTCAGACTTTAGAAACCGAACCGGAAATTTTTTGTGATTTTTTAATCTGTTAATTTTGTTTTTTTTCAGTTCAGTTTTTTCGATTATTTTTTTTTCCAGTTTTCTTGGTTTAATCGGTTTATTGGTTTTTTTGCTCACCCCTAGGCGGTGTGAATGTGTCGAGCAGCAGCAACACAAGGAGTAGTGGTAAAAGAAAAGAAAGAGATTCCTCTGAGGTTTGAGCTAAAAAGAAAAAGGACATCTGGAATTGGCGTTCAGCTACTGTTAATGTGAGATCAACTACTTAAGAATATGTCAACTAGGGGTGATTCCACTTCTTTGCATATGGATCAGTAAAGCTGTAGTATTCCTGAGCTTATGGCTGAGTTCCACTCAATTCCTGAAGTTTCAATTGATGATGATTTTCATGACTTCGCTATAGAGTATCTGAGTTTAAGAAGGAAAAGAGAAATGTGGTCTCGTATGGGTGGTCTTAAAGAGAAGTTGAAATGGCTGAAGAGAATGTATGCACAAAGTAAATGTGCTTAGCTGACATGGTGTTGCTTTCTTTTCTAAAGCATTAATTTATTTACTATGTTGAAGTGTTAGCTAAATTTAATGTGTTATGTTATTTGACATGCTTGATAATTTATTTATACATGTTTACATTTGTAGAATAATTAGCTGATAATTTTGAAAAGAACAATTTCCATTTGCAGAAGTTGGTTTTCATTTGTTATATTATTCAACATTTAAAATTGTGAGATGTAGGCATATTCATTTCAGTTATTTTTAATTGCTTTGTTTCTTAATTTAAATGTTGTTGTAGTTATGAACTTCTTAAGTAAGTTATTGGATTGTTGGGTTGCCTGCATTTGTCTTTATTTATATTGTAATTTAAGAGACTAGTTGTTGTTCCAAAATAAATTCTCTTTTATGAATGTTGTATTATTGCATTGTTAAGCTAGATTTTGTTTAATTTAACATAAACATGTAATATTTTAGTGAGTATAACTATTTACCGTAAATATGTGATACTTTTATTTTTTATCAATGTATGTTTCAATAACTCAATATGTATGTCTGTTGTGAATATTGGTGGAAATAAATATTACAAAGTGCAACGTTTTGGATGAGCAATTTCTCAAGAATTCTTGTTACGGTCTGTGACTTTGATATAATACCAGAAAAAAAAGGGAAGGTAGACTTGTATAATAGTAGATTTATTGCTCAAATAAGATGTCTGCCAACAAAATAAAAAAATAAAATGGGAGAATGATAAAAAAATAAAGACAATCGGCCAAAACAAGAAAAAAACTTGAAAAGAAGAAAATAAATGGTAAAAAAAAAGGATGACAAAGGTTGCAAATGAATGCCTTTTTAACAAAAGCTCCCAATGAAACTAGTAGGATAAAAGGAAAAAATTCAGGTTGATGTCTTGATGACTTACATGTGAAAATAATACATGTGATAGTGTTTAGAGTACAAATTTTGGCAAGTAATCGACTATACAAACAAAGATTCAAAAAATATAGAAACAAAGAATATAGAGTAACAAAGAAAGAACAATAACTTGCCAGAAACCACGTGAAAGTAACAAGATGTTTAATATGAAAGTGCATTCATATTTAATTTTTCCAACTCATACATGTCAGAACTTGTGTAAACAATTTTACTGAAAGCAAAATATGTACAAAAAATACATAGATAAACTTATTTCAGCAATGTCGACAAACAAATTGAAATTCTTCATGCAAGGCATCATTTACTTCTTTCTATATAAAGGGGGATGCTTCTATTCAGAACAAATATCTCGACTGAATTTGTTACAAGCAAGTGAAACACCTTTGTGGTCTTGACAAGTTTGTGATAAAGTTATTCTTCTCAAGTTTGTGATTGTTTTTTTTTACTAAATATTATTTATTTTAATTTATGGTATTTTATTAACAACCTATATATTTTTTTTTATTTACATGCAATTGAAGATATGGATGATCCACGATTTAATGTCATATTTAATGAAGATTTTGATGACGATTATGATAATGTAATGAATTGTATTGTAAAATACATGAATTATCCTAGTTGTAAAGGTAATGGTGCGTCAGTTGGTGATGTTGGAGATGACAATGATGGAAACGACAACAACAACGACGACGATGATAGTAACGATGACGATGTGATGGTGACGATGAAAACGATGAGGATGATGAATTTTTTTTAAGGAGACAATTTGATATACATAAATTAATTATATGCATGGCTGGAGCTATAAACATGTATTATATTAATTATATGCATAAAGAACCATGTATGATTTCATATAATATAGGGATGCGTTGGTTGAACGAAGTTTTAAGAGGTCATTGAAAACGATGTGTTAACATGTTTAAGATGAACACAACCACTTTGTTGAGTCTGTATAACGATTTAAAAACACATTATGGTTTCACCTGGGTTGACTTGATGGTTTACCTAAGTTTTGAATCAAATATAACTCTGGTTTTTATCTATATAAAACCCGATCAAGATTCGAGATCCCGGTACTAGTTGGTATCAATAGCTTAGCTCCAATTCCTGTGCCTAGCTCCAATACCCGTGCCATATGTGAATTTACAGACATATCTTGACCATCTTTTGTTGGAAAGAAAAACATTTCCCCATCTAATATGAAACTTACTAGCACCTTTAAAAATAAGTTTTTTTTTTTTGCATGTATGGATTTATCTGTAAATATTGTTTCAATAAGAGGAAGATCCTTAGTGTTTCATTTTTTTTATTTTCTCTCTCCTACTAATTATTTTGTCTGTGTATTTCTTCTCTTTTTTATTTTCTCTACCCAAATTCTTATATGGTGGTTTAAGTTTTATATATTTTTAGATTTAGATAGCTTTATTAATTAAATTTATTTTTATTTAAGGCAGCTAAAAGTAATAATATTTTGGGTAAAAATTAACTTTTTTTTGCAATTACATTAAGAAATAAGCATTAACTTTAGTTTAAAAAAATTGTGCAAAAATAACAGATAAAATGATTATAATAATGAAACTAAAATTAATCAAGTATAAGAATTAAAAAATAAAATAAACAAACGAGTTAAAAAAAAAAAAAAGCATGTGAGAGAGACTTGCGTATCTCAAGTTGCACGGATAAGACAAAGCGCAACCAGTTACACTGTACTGGATGAGAACAAACTTTTCTCAGTACTTAGTTTGGAAAAAACACTCGAATGCCATCCCACAGCCCCATGACATGAGTTCTTTTCTCGAGTTCCACGGCTGATGCCACGGCCTGAATCCTAGAGAGAGAGAGAGAG
>Ga0325411_1000186_pt1 | contig 61603 bp, 32 predicted proteins | sample PopdelMetagenome_13_FD_206181 | JGI IMG/M metagenome (GOLD analysis project Ga0325411, IMG submission 206181) | Populus deltoides microbial communities from Bellville, Georgia, United States - Xylem-PdIQD-R4 | ecosystem: Host-associated > Plants > Phyllosphere > Stem > Wood/Secondary xylem... | reverse complement strand
TATGCTTTTTCATTTCCTTTCCTATAATTAGTTAACTTATATCATGTTTATGTTCTTATGTTGTTTATTTATGTTTTTCTTCTTCATTATGTTTAGCTAAGTTAATTATGTCAAGGTGAAAAGGTTTTACTAATGGTGTTAGAATAGGTATAATATAAACTCAACATGGACTTTAATGTTTATATCCAAGAAAAATTGTTATTAGCATATCTTATCTTTTTATCTTACTAATTCTTAATACCTTGCTTGTTAAATGGTTAATCTAGATTTATGTTGTATAACACTTGGTACATCGAATGCTTGATCCTTCATAGTTTTCGGCCGACATCGTTGTTATGATAGGAACTTGATTTGTTGTTAACATAAGCTAGCAACATGAATGCCTGATGATATTTATAAGTATGGTGTTACTTAGACAAGATAATTAATATGATCATGTTAATACTTTATAATGAGCCATTAATGATAAATCATCCGATTAGAACCTCCTTTGTGTGTGGTTTCTAGTTGAGTAATAAAAAGAGTTTATATTATATTTATTTGAAATACCATTAGTGAATCCTCTAATCTTGACATTTGTTTTTATCATTGTTTAATCCTTACATCAATATCACATCCCAAAACTCTCTTCAACTCCTTTCCTATTATTATTCTCTTCAAATCTGTCTTTATTTGTAATTATATAATTCACCTCCCTGTGGTTCGACCCCGGTCTTGCCGGGTTATTTATTACTTCGACACTCCTGCACTTGGGAGAAGACATCAATCTTTTGGTCGTGTCATTGAACCAAGTTTTATAAGCTTTAATTTTGATGAACTAACAAAGTAATTTAATCTAAATGAAATTATTATACTTAAAATTATCTAAGGTTATATCTAGCATGTGATTAAGCTAAGTGAAAGTAACTTTGGATTACACTTTCTTACCATGAAATTTCAAGTATGGAAACACAATATTTTACAAGCATGGAAGGAGATTATATGATTCACAAGTCATGGAAGTTTTGTCTTTGAAATTTATTTCCTAAAGTAAAAATCTTGGAGCTCTAAGTTATTGAGATATGTTAATTTTTGCATTGTATTGTAAAATGATTAAATATATATGATTGTAACCATGATGCTCTCAAATTATATTAGAAAATATCTTATGAGGATCATGCATATTATTCAGATTAATGAACATCATATGAATAGAGTTGGGTAGGGTAACCTTGAGAAAATCAAGTTTTCATCTAAAAAGAAAAAGTGGACCAACAAAATAAAAGCAAAATTGATCAAGTAAAATTTGGGCAAAATCTTGCTTATTTTGGTAAAATTTTATTCAATAACTACTTTCGCACATGGAATAATAACTATTTATTTGAATCCCTTATAAATACCCTTCATTCCTATACAATGTAAACACCACAAAAGATATGAAATAGTGATAAGAAAGTGAGAGAAACACTTGCATAATCATTATATCTTTCTTGAGAGCTTAATTGCTTGAAATCTTTCATATTATTTTATTGTGCTTAACTTTGATTCAATGTTTGGGTGAGTATAAACATCTAGGTAACTTATCTTTTATTAGGACATTTATTGTTAAGGTGAGATCAACACCCAGGTCAAGCCTAGACTAAAGGTTATAAAAGACTTGTTTGTCGCTCGTGCAAATAAGAATGTATAATGGATTGTAAAATCTCAAGTATAACTTAGGGACTAAATGTAAGTGTATTTGAACCATGACATGTGGTTGTGTTTGATCTTCCTATCTTTACACTCTTTATTGTTTTGTCTTGTGATTATATCATACAAGTTCATAATCTTTATATATTACCTATATATTATTTGTTCTTTTGGTCATAAGTTTTTTTTTATGATTTTAATATATCCTATCAAGGTCCATTCACACCCCTCTAGAATTAGCTCTTGGTACTATCTCTAAAGAACCAAATCTATAAGAAGAAAATATGCAATAGATAATCAGAAAAAGAAAAAAAAAGAGAGGAAAAAACATGGTTAACATGAAAAACAAGGCTAAAATGGTCCAAAAAAAACAAAGATAGAAAAGAAAAGATAGCACCAAAGAGTAAGTATCTCAATGAAGACCCCACTATAATAAAATGACACAAATAGGGAGCAAAGAAAAAAAATTGTTATAAAACAATGACATAGAAAACTCAACACATAACAAAACAAAGGTTAAGAGCAAAATGAATGGTGTTGGAAAAAACAATCAAACCATATAATAAATATAAGAAAGGCCTAAATAAAGAATGAAATGATAGAGAAAAGCAAAGGATAATCAAACAAAAAAAATCAACAAAAACAAAATGAAAACCTATTCAAAAAGCATGAGAAGAGCAATTAAAAAGAGAGAAAAAAACATTTGGAAAAACTCTTCGTGAGGAAGAGAAAGAACATTATGAAAATTGAGAGAAAAACCACAACCTAAAATGAGGCATAAAGTCTTTTTAAAGAGAGAAAAAAATCATAACAAAAAATGAGGCATAAAGTATTTTTTTTTTCAAGAAGAAAGAAAACTGTGGCCTAACAATTGAAATGGTAATAATTTCTAATGCTCTCCCACAAAAAGCAAATAAAGCTACAACTTGCAAACCCATAACATTAAAGTACAAAATGATGTTGAAACTTAATCATGTTAATTGTGTAAATTGTAAAATAATACCCTTCTAAACAACCTTAAGGATAATAAGAGAAAATATATCTAGTTATGAGAAACCAATCAAAATCAAACAAAAGACAATTGAAGTGAGTATAAATAAAAGGTGAAAAGGGAATAAGAATAACCCAACTTGGTCAAGGATAAACACACCCCTGAGAAATAATGATGATTGTTATTCTAACTAGCGTTACTTATCATGCAAAAACCAATGATGAAATGAAAAAAAAGGAAAGAGAAGAAACAATTAAGAGGAGGAAAAGGATGAAAGAATAACAGTTGAACAAAGTAATGGCATAATTGAAATGAGTCTAGAAGTCAGAGGTTTAGTGAATGAACAACCTCTCCAAGTACCAAAAAAAGAAAACTACTTTTATAAAATACAAAATCAAATGAGCCCCACTAAGGAAAAAAAAGCACCTACTAAAACCATTATTTACAAATCATTTTCTCTCAAATATCGACACCAAATAAACCAAAGATGTCAATAAGTTATGCACATGAGTCAAGATCCTTTTAACCCATATTTTAAATCAAGCCAACGAATATTTGGGCTAAAAGTTATCCTAAAAGTAAAACCAAAGTAGACTAACATGCCTAATTTTGATATGTTTTTATTCATACCTTTTATGCATCATTTCATGCTTAATTCTCCTGATTGGGTAGTTTTAGTTTATTTTATTATGTTTTTTGTTTATTTAATGTAGGAGTTAATAAAATAATGACAATAAAAGTTTTAAAGATGTAAGATATAAAAAATAATTGATTAAGTCTTATTAAAAGAGGGGGAGTTTCCTTTCTAAATTTTTTTAATCATGTCTCAATATTTTAGACATATATCATGATACTGATGTCCAGATCATATGATTTTTTGGCTATGGAAAAATTATTGATAAATCGACATGCATTATTGTTGAGGAATTTTCAATGCAAGTGTTACACAAGTTATTGATGGGAAGGTACCATGATAGCTAGCCCTCTGTTTATTTTTAAAAATAAAATGGAAAAGAAGTATTTATCGAGATTTTACAACAAAAAAAAGGAGGGGTGTAAGACTTTGGGGTCTTAAATAACCTAAAGATGAAAGCATTTATTAGAGAAAATTAAGGAATTAAAAAAATATCATAAAGGTTTTTCATTCTTTCCTTTTTCTCTTCATTATGTTTAAATTACATAATTTGTTTTGTTCATTTAGTTTAAACATGAAATAATTAATTTTTCTAAAGCTAGAATGTAACTTTAACTTTGATAATTTAATTATGTTATTCAATGCTATTTCAAGTTTAAATATTTTATATCATGTATTCTGTTAATTTAATATGCCATGTAGTCAATCGGTTAACTACACGTGACATTATTATATTCATGTAAATACATATTTATTATTAATAAATGTTTAATTTATCTTTAATATTCATATAATATTAGATTAATGAATCTAGAGATAAAGTCCACGGGACAAAAATATTTTGCAAAGAAAATTATAAAGTTCTTATAATTATGAGATTTAGGGGTGAGCAAAAAAACTGAAAAACTGATTAAATCGAGAAAACAGGAAAAAAAAACTAAACCGTGAAAAAAAACCGATTAAAATTTTGAAAAAACTGACTTGTTCGGTTCTGTTTTATAAATCTGAAACTGAAAAAACCGAACCGAACCCAAACCGAAAAAAATCAGAAAAAAACCGAGCCAACCCAAAAAACCAAGTCAAACCAAGCCAAACTAAAAAAATCAAGTCAAACCAGTTTGAACCAGTTTTTGTCCTAAGAAACCAAACAGAACCGAACCAAAACTGGTCGGTTTGAACCGGTTTCGGTTCGGTGTCGGTTTTTTTAAAAAAATTCGGTTTGATTATGTATTTTTTTTTATAAAAACCAAACCGAATAAAAAATGATCACCCCTAATGAGATTCATATTACATCAAAGCATTATTTCTAAAATATTTCTTGTCGATGATATCTTAAATACTAGACATCTATTAAAGTTGTTGAGACTGTAACATCTTATGTTCTTTCCTTTATGAAAGGAAACAACTATTCTTATAAGGTGAGGTATAAGAGATATATAGAACTAATATATAGGTGTTTGTTATAAGACATGTACACTGGACTGACCCACATGAGAATTTCATATAAAGAGATCACTTATATGTATGGAAAGTCTCATGTGATGATTATGTAAGTGATCTTTAAATTGAGATCAGTAAGTTATCTTATATAAAAAACATTATATTTTGATCCTGTTACATGTTATCTTAATCGAGGTAATGAAGGAGTAAATATTGAGTATAACATGAACTATATAAAGGTACTTGAGTGATCAAGCAAAGATTTATCACTATAGGTGCATTAGAAAAAATATTTCATCTGTTTTCAAATTGTATTGATTGAGAAATCCTTGGTCAAGGTGAAATGATATTTGAAAAGAGTTTCAAATCTTATTCAAATAATCAATGACTATCATGTAGAGAACAACACATGATTTAATATGGCAGACATACTTCATGGTTTAAGTTAGATCAGGAAATTATTAATAAAAGGATAATAATTACACTAAAAAACCTGTCACTGAAATGTTAAGTTAAACCACTAATAACTTTTCTCATATTTGTGGGATCATTACACGTTGTTAGGCGATGCATCTGATCTTCAAATATAAATTAATCAATTATTAAATTGATAATAAATTAAATTATTTAATTCTATTTTATTAGAATTATAATTTATATTTGGGGCCAAAATATTAGGAACCTAATGGGTCACACACATTAAGAATCATTAGACATAAATTAAACTAGGATGATTTCATTATGTATAACTTGATTAAAATATATTTTAGAAATTAAGGATTAGAATATAATTATTAGATGGATTATATTTAAAAAAATTAAGTAAGGACTTGAATGAGTTAATTTCAAAAATTCTCCCGAATAAATAATGAATATTATTCAAGGGACAAATTGATATTTTGTCTATTTATAGGGTTTTTCATATTTCCCTATAAATAATAAGATATGCCTCTTATTTTAGTGTTGTTTGTTAAAAAAAAACTACGTAAGTTACAGAATAAAGAACTAACACTCTAGACATAACAACTCTTTTCTCCTAAATAGGGGTTTAGGAGATTTCTCATTAGTGGTTCATGTGGATTACCGTTGGAAGCTGGACAATTGGAAGACTTGTGGTTTACGACAACTCAGCTTTTAAGGAATTATTCAAACTCAAAAAGATTAGATCTTTAGGTAATAAATCCTTAAACAACTCTAGACCTATCTAACATGATAATAGGGACTCTTGAATACTTTTGTTTTATTATTTTCACTGCATATATGATATTCATGAACTCAACAGTGGTATCAAAGTCGTCATTGGACAATTAGGATTGTTGTTTACATGTTTTAATTATTATAGGTGTTAATTTCGAATTAATTTTATGTGCAAAATTATTTTTCTCAAAATTATTTTTTTCTCTTGTATTTTTTTAAAGGATATTCTCTACTGTTCTGATCAGATCTGGCCGAATTTCTTGAATCTGACCGACATCTTAAAAAAAATATAAAAAAACAAAGTGGTTGTAACAACCATCGGCGATGATGCCATCGTGACTGGCGCTCCTGATTTCGCTAAGTGCACATCAAATTGCCACTAGTAGAAGGCCATGACAGTGTCAAGCACAGCCATATGCATTGTGTGTGGCGCCAGATTGGGCAGCGCGAGGGCTGCTGCCCTGCGCTGCTACCAAGTGTAGCGACAGCAGCTACACCGATATAAGCAGCCTACACTGGCAGCAACAATTGCAACAGCAGGAAGAAGAAGAAAGGGTATAATTTATTATTATACCCCTGTAACCTTCTTTAGAGTTTTTTTAGGGATAGAATTACGATTCTTCCCCTGCAACATATATTTAATTACTTTTAGGTATATTTAGGGCTGAAATTATGATTTTAGCCCTCCATATATAAATTAACAATTTTATTTTAAAATTGACCCTAAATAAAATTAATTATAGAGTTAATTTTCCTAATTAGATTAGGATTGAATTAAAATGTTTAATTCAAAATAGTTGAGTTTTTTCATATCCTAATGGGATTAGAATTTAATTAAATGGTTTAGTTAAATAATATTTAGAAAAAATACTTTTTCCAAAGTTATAAGAGTTTTTAAGCTGGAAAATATTTTTATTTAATTAATCCTAAAATAGTTTAGGATATGAATAAGAATTTTAATGTGATTAATTTTCTTATTAAATTTTGAAAAAATGTTTTTCATGGAATTTATGTTAAATAAAAAAAATTTTGTTTAAAAAATTATATAATTAGATTTGATTGAATATTTTTAAGTGTTAGAAATATTATTTTATAGTAGCATATAAAGCAAATAATTAGAATTGAAGCATGCAATGTAATTAATCATGATATTAAAATGTTTTTATGCATGATGGATGATTGTGAACATTAAAAACCAATGTGATTGTATTTTTTTTATGGTTGAATGGTTTTGTCATGTACCATTAGTTAAATATTGACTTGGTCTTGCATTCATTATCCCAAAGTTTTTCATAATTTATTATGAACTATCAAATGAATAAATTGGATTATACATTACCAGAATTGCTTAATATGCTAGACTACTAGAGGGGCTTTTAAGAAAGAAAAAGGCCCAATTCTTCTAATCGAATATGGTTTTCACATTTGCAATTGCATATAGAAACTAAAAAAAAGTAGAAGATTAGTTGAAAGCAAAGTGGACTTATGACTCAATAAGGAAGTAAAGGTTGTTGCATTAGCTATAAGAACTAGTTATGCATTAGTTGTGTTGTAACCCAATTTTAGCCTATTGGCTTTTTTTAATTTAATTTTATAGGGTTTAAAATGTAAAATTAAAAGATTAGAGATTTATTTCGATGAAAAGTGTGATTTGTCAACTTGCGTGAAAACTAGGGACTACAATGTGCTTTTGTCATTCTATCCTTATCTTCAAGATAATCCTTGTCTTCAAGATAATGATAGTTATCCACTTTCAAATTTGATTCTTAATCAAATTCAAACTTCAAAGAAGAGAATGAGTTTGATTAAAATTTTGTTTCTCACACGCGAAGGGACTCTGACACTATAAATACATATCTCAGTGTATTCATAAACGGGTGAAGGAGGCCATTACCAAAGAAAACCTAAAAAAAAAAACACATAGAAGCAAGGAATATTGGGTTAGTCGTTGCGCGGTGGCCACCCCTTCGTGCTTGTTCATCTCCAGAACAATCTCCAGCAAGGTAAGCTTTCCTCTCCCTTTTCATTCTTTTTGAATCTTTAGTGCATTTAGCACTGTGCAAAGGTAATTAATTACCTTCGCAATGTGTCATGCGCCTTTGCCCAGCCGGGTCATTGGCTTGGGCCAGTGACCGAGCTGGGCCGGCTGGGTTCATCCCAGCCCATACCGGTTGGGCTGAACCCAGCCCAAAAAAATAAAAATAAAAATAAAATAATAGATCTGACCTGGGCTATAAGCCCAGCCGGCCCAACTTGTGTTGCTAAAGGTGTTTGGAAAAAATACATCCTTATGCCTTGGTCATAATTTTTATGCTCATTCTAGTTAATATTTGGCCAAACAAGCCCCTTTTTTATATCAGAAAATTCTAAAAATATTTGGGGATCTTCTTTGTTTTATTTGCGATCCTTTCACATTTTGTTTTATTTTTTTCCTTTGTGTTTTGTATTTTTTTTAGTCATATGCTCAATTTATAGACCAGCACTGTTAAACACAAAATTTATTGTGCAATGTCTCTATTATTTCCATCTAATAAGGGCAAATGATAATAAAGGTTAAACAAGAAAAAATAGCATAGAAAATTTCTTCTTCCAATTCATTTTTTGTGAAAATATTCATTAACGCCAGAATCAATTACATGAAAAGAAGAATAAAAGAAGAAAAAAAAAGAACAAATTATTAGCAATTTTAGACAAAACCAGCAATGCAGCTTTTCTCAGGTAGGACGCTTAAGGGGTGATAACATCTTCTCTTTTGCGTAACCAGTCCCGTACCATAGAATCTCTATTGACCAGTTAGGGTTCTCTTACCCAAATACAAGAACTCGCTCCATCTATGCTCCCCCTGACATATATAACATTGCCCAGGTGTAGCAAAGTAGTCCCCAAGGTGTTTTTGTCCATACTGGAAACACCAAGAATAAGTAATTGTCTTCTGTCATGACATTCCCCCAACCGATCCACTCCTACGACTTTGTTGTCCTCTAATAGGTCTAATACCATAAATCTGAGCATTCCTAGCTAATGTCCCATCTTTTTTTCCTAAATTAAATAAATTGGGGCTTCTGCTTTTTAGGTAGGAGAGGTCTGCTCAAGGAAAAATCAAACATCCTTTCGCTTGCTCAATGTTGTTTGGCCTTGTTAGCGCTCTAATATACATGCTTCTAAGGCTTGAGCCACCTCTATAAGCTCATTGGCATACTCAAATTGTAAATTAATCAATCCCTATCTCAATTCTTGGCATAATCCATCTCGCAATTTATCCATCATGTACTGCTTTTTAGAAACAAATTGTGAAGCAAATATGGAGATGTCATGAAACCTCTTCTCATACTCCAAGACTGATATATCTCTATCTCAACATTAGAAACTCCTGCTCCTTAACCCTACGTTGATAGGGGGAAGATATTGCATCTCAAACTGTCTCATGAACTTACTCCAGGCCATAACATTGTGTCTCTCTTAGACTATATCACCTCCCACCATGACTAAGCTCTATCTTATAACAACTGTGTAGCACAACTCACCCGTCAATCCTTGGGTACTCTCATCTGAATCATAATGTTCTCTACTTTTCGCATCTATTTTCCTGTAATCTTTGCATCATGTTCGTCCAGCAATGGCTCACATCCTAACTCTCTCATGCTTTTCACAGTCCATATTAGAGCAACTGCACTCTCGAAAACAATAGCGGCAAGAATAATTAGTGTTGCCTATGTCATTGGAATTGTTGGTGTTATTAGTGCCACTAGAGCTATTGTACTAGACATAGTCTCAATCACAACTCTAACTATCTACACAAGTGAGGTAGGGTCCATATATGGTACAAGGGTCGTTGTTGGTGCTGCTGGTAGGTGTGCAGCTCCATGTCCCTGTAGTCCGGATTTCTCAAATAGTAATGTGCCACTATGGCTAGAACCAACCTTAGCTTGGAGTCTAAATGGTTCCCAGTACTTTACTGAAGAGATACTAGTGGTATATGTGAAGCGATACCCTTTAAAGGATCCTCTTATTGCTTGTCAGGAAATCCTATATCCTGGTCTCTTCCCCTCGCTGAAGAGGGGTTACACACTATCCTGAAACAAGTCAATGCTCATAAATTCTCCATTTCATTTCCTGAACCCATATCAGAGCTTTGATACCAAATGTAACAATTCCAACTTTTGAAACAATATACACATGGATTCCAGGATTAAAAAAAGAAGAAAATCCAAGGAAAGGTTTTTTAAGAAAAACAAATCATGAATTACTCACTTCAATGAGTTCACATTATATAATTGAACTAATAAAGAATCTATTACACAAAATTTAAACAAAATAAACAATTACATAAATTTACACATACAAGTCATGATTTATGGTAAATGATTAGTACTTAAAAATGCATTTTTATCAAGGTTTTATATCATCATTTTGCACTTGAAGCATCAATAACTCCTTAACTAAAGCATGTTTTATAATAACATGTCTAATAATATAAGATACCTTTAATTTATGGTAAATATTCATCCTAGATGCAGGCCTATCACATAAATCAAATGGTTGATTGATGAGCTTAACTACTGAAATTGAGAAGACAAAGAGAGGGTTAAGCTTAGAAAAAAGATGCTGGTTCAGTTCAAACTGAAACACTGTTCAGTCATAGGGTCATATCTGAAGCTATAGATCTTGGATTTCAATTTGGTTTGTATGGCTAGAAAGCTAAGACATAGGCCTAAAACATTCATGATGAATGAAAGACTCAATTCTGCTGTTTGGAAGTCCAAATCTTAGCAATAACAGAGAAGTCGGAATCTGTCCTGCAGCCTAGACAATGTTCAATGTTCAGCCCATATCTCGAGTTCTTGAAGTCCAAATGCACCAATTCTTTTTTTGTTGGAAAGCGAAGACAATTTTCTAGAACTTTTATGAGGAAAATCTGTTCAAATTCTGACGTTAACAATGATGTTTTGTTCAGACAAGAAGATAAGGATTGTCACCAAGTCAAGATGTGGCCACCCACTCAACAATTAGTCATCAAATCAATAGTTTCAAATTTTGGCCTATAAAAGAAGGCATTTGCCATGCATTTAGACATCTTTGTTTTTAGATTAAGATCATGTTTTTGCTCTCTCTTTATATTTTTGTAATGCTTAAGTTTTATTTATATTAATCTCTTATTTATGGTTTTCATTTCCTTTCCTTTACTTAGTTAACTTATATCTTATTTATGTTCTTATCTTGTTTATTTATGTTTCTCTTCTTCATTATGTTTAGCTACGTCTATTATGTCAAGGTGAAAAGGTTACATTAATGGTGTAAGAATAAATGTAGTATAAACTCAATATAAACTTTAATGTTTGATACTAACATGTTTTGTATTTGTTATCTTCTTCATTCTTAATACTTTGCTTGTTAAATAGTTAATCTAGATTTATGTTGTATAACCTTGGTACAACAAATACTTGGCACTTTCATAGCTCAAACCGTATGGTATAACCGACACCTGTGCTATAAAAGAAACTTGATTTGTTGTTAACATAAGTTATAATCATGAATATCTGCACAACATTTACAAGTATTAGCATTATTCGAATAAGATAACTAGTGTAATCATGTTAACAATTTATAATCCAATTGGAACCTCCTTTGTGTGTGGTTTCCAGTTTAGTAATAAGATTTTATACTATACTTGTTTGAAATATCATTAATGGATCTTCTAACCTTGACAATTATTTTTATCATTGTTTAATCTTTATATCAATATCACATCTCAAAGCTCTCTTCAACTTATTATTATTATTATTATTATTATTATTATTATTATTTATAATTTATATAGTTAACATTCCTGTGGTTCGACCCCGGTCTTGTCGGGTTATTTATTATTTCGACACTCCTGCACTTGGAAGAAGACGTCAATCTTTTGGCCTTGTCAATAAATACATTCCAAAAAAGGTAATTCTTTATTATTTTATTAACCTAAGTGAATACACAAAAACAACACCTAATGTATCAACTAGGAGGTATGCTAATGAGATGAACCTGCACATGAATTTATAAAAACATTATAAAATCAATTTGAGAATTTAATATATTTAATAATTTATAACACTATATTAACAATTTCTCTTTTTAACCAGTCCACTATCCAGGGATCTAATTCTAATTAATCTAATAATAGATTTCCACAATTGCCTATTTAACAAAGCACTAGTTCCAAACCAGGAAAGTGACTTAACCAATCACCTATTCCTAGAGCACCAGTCCTATCATCAAGAAATTGGTCCAACCAATAGCCCACTCATAGGGCACCAGTCCCAAACTAGGAAATTGATTCCACTAATCGCCCATTCCGAGGGCACTAGTCCTATCACTAAGAAACTGGTCCCACCAATAGCCCATTTGTAAGGCACCAGTCCTAAACCAGGAAACTGATTCAACCAATCGCCTATTCTCATCCTATTTGCACAGCACTAGTCCCAAACCGGGAAATTGGTTTAACCAATCACCCATTCCCAAGGCATCAGTCCTATCAATAGGAAAGTCGTCTAACCAATAGCTCATTCGCAAGGCACCAGTTCGAAACCGGGAAACTAGTTCAACTGATAATTGAATATTAAATATGCATAATAAAAAAATACAAAAAAAAATTCAAACATGTATAATAAAACTCAAACATACACTTAAATAAATGTCTAAGGTGCGAAGCACCAACCTGAAAATATATGCTCTGCTGGTTGTCCCTTGTTGTTATTTGGTGCCCACGGCCTCACCTGTACCAATAAGTACACTAGATTAAGCTTAAAATTCGACCATACACACACACATACACACTTCACATTCCATTTCCTCAATAATTCAACATTTTCAGTCAATCACAACTCTAAACAAAAAGTAACAATTTATACTTTCAGATAGTGTAATATAAGTGTCTTCGAACATTGTTCGTTGTTTTGGTCATATATAGAATTCCAGGACTCGACTTTATGCGGGGTTTTTATTTTTGAAATGTTAAAATATAGGTCTATAACTTTGATGAGTACAACTAAACCAAGGTTTGCCATCTATATACCAAAATTCACAATTTTTAATAGCACGAAACTTGTCTTGTTGATTTCAGTTTAGACCCTTCATTGGTTTTTATTCCATCTCTAGCGTTTCGAACTCTGATTTAAGCAAGGTCGATAAAATTATCTCAAATTATGTCATCTTAAGGTCCGAATCTTAGTGGAAAAATCGAATTACAAACTGTACAAATTTTGATTTCTAAGTTTAACAAGTATCTTCTTATTTTTCATGTCTTTTTCCATAATTTTTTATAAAAAGATTAAGAATAAAAAAATAAAAATCAAAATAATAAGGACCAAAATTAAAATATCAATAACTAATAGGACAACTCTGAAATTCAGAATGGTCAGCGTGATATTTGAGGGGAGTGGAAAGAAAAAAAAATGGAGGGAGAGGAAAGAAAGTGGGTCTGTCATGCTTGATAGGTCCAACTAACTAGGTTTGGCATGATTGGTAAACCCATTTAAATTTGTGTTAGATATGTTTAATATTATTATTAATATTCTAAATATTATTATATTCATTATTATTAATATTATTAATAAAAGTTTTTAAAAATATTATTACTATAAAAAAATCATAAAATTGATTTGAAGGGTAAAATTAAAAACTATAAGAACTTAAAAAAAATCAAGGGAAAAAAATCAAAAGTAGAAGTAGAAGTAGAAGTAGAAAGACTGAATTGAAAAGTACATTGGGTTTGATATGATTGCTAGACTCAACCAATATGGGTTTGACATGTTTAATATTATTATTAATATAATTATAAATAAATTTGAAAAAAAAACATTATTACTATAAAAATCATAAATTTGATTTGAAGGGTAAAATTAAAAATTATTATTAGTATTATTGTTGTTGTTAATATTATTAATAAATTTGAAAAAAAGTATTATTGTTATTGAAAAAAACCATAAATTTGATTTGAATGGTAAAATTAAAAACTATAAAAACTTTAAAAAAAAAATCAAGAAAAAAAATTGAAAATTAAATTTAAAAAAATTAAATTTAAAAATATCATAGATTTAATATGCTTGTTTGATCAAGTTAAAAAAGATCTGGTATGCTTGCTAGGCTTATAACAATATGCATGTTGATGCAACTACTGAAAGAATAACATTGTTTTCCTCACGTTTGCATTATGAGACTTTTATGGTAGTGTTTTTATTGGTGGTTCTATTGACGTGTTCTAGCAGCATACATTATTGTTTTATGTATTTTATTTTTTAATTATATCAAATCCTATATCATGCAGTGAAAATGATAAACTTTATTTTAGAATTAATAAAATTTATTACTTGCTTGAATTTTAAAAGTTATTTTTTCATTACCATTTATTAATACTTTTTTTTTAATAAATACCCGAAATGTAATCTAACTAATAATTTATATTTCTGGGGGCGTTTCAAAAAAATTTATAATAGAATTACAATACAATAATCTTCTGATACCAAAATCTTCATGAAATGGCCAGTCAAGATAAATGGACCAAATTTAGCAAGCCAGTCAACTAATGTGGTTTCTGTCTGATTTTTATTTTTATTTTTGCCACGTGGCGGATTTTAATAGCAGCGCCACCTAAACTACCCCTCTACCCTCAACCATTTCCGCATGCTCTCCCTTTTCCCTCTCCAGAAAAACGCTTTTCCTTTCCCTTTTACACTTTAGCCCTCAGCTCGGGACACACCAAACCTAACATCTGTCTATCATTCGATTCAAAACCCTAAATTAAAAATTTAAGAGATTTCAATTGTATAGGGGATCGTTTCATTTGGAGCTCAAATTGAGGCGTCAAAGTGAAACCGTGAGTCCAAATTCTCTCTAGAAACCCTAGTTTTATCTCTCTTAAATTCTAAGCTTAGTTGTTGGTGCTGTAGGAATGGACAAGTGTGTTCCTACTTGCTTCGTTGTTTTGTGCTAAAAAGAGACTATCTTGGGATTTGTTGAGTTTGGTGTTTCTTGATCTTTTGTGAATTTGCTTGTAAAATGTGAGATTGTAAGTTGTATTAGGTTGTTGATAGAAAGAGAAGGAAAGGTTTTGTGTGTGTGTGTGTGTGTTTCATTTTCACTGGCTTATGTATTCTTTTATACATTTATTTGCTTTCTTCTTTGGCTTTGAATGTTTGGTCCTGAATTCGCAAGAAAAACTCAGTCAAAATGGACTTCAATGAGTCTCCAGTGAATTATGATTTTTTCGGAGGTCTGCAGCAAATTAGTAGCCAGCATCCTGGCATGCTGCAATCTTTGCCGAGACAGCAGTCTGGGATTAGTGACATGCAGCTATTACAGCAACAGTTTATGCTTAAGCAAATGCAAGAAATGCAGAGGCAGCAACAACTTCAGAAGCAACAAGAAGCAAGGAAGCTGAATTCAATTAATCAAGTTGCGGCTTTTGCAAAACAGGCAGCTGCCAATCCCTCACAGGCTTTGATCAATGGCAATCCTATTCATGAAACATCTAATTATTCATGGCAGCCTGAGCTCATGGAAGCTAACACAAGCTGGCCGCAGCCAGGTGCTTCGCCAGTTATGCAAGGATCCTTTAGAGGACACGTGTTTTCCCCTCAGCAGAACGAGGGAACACCAAGCTTGATGGGTATGGTACCTCAGCCAGTTGATCAATCTCTTTATGGTGTCCCTGTCCCTGGAACAAGAGTCACTCCAAGCCAGTATCCTCCTGTCCTAATGGATAAGCCGTCAATGCAGCAGATATCAAGCAGCAGTGATTCCTTAACAAGCAATCAGTATACTGGATTTCCAAAGCAGGTTAGTGTGCAGGATGGACCTTTGGTTTCTAGACTGGGATATCAGGGGAAAAATATGATTGCTTCTTCTGATGGTCAGGGTATAAATACTGGATTTAATTTGGAAAACTTGCAGCTAGTGAATCCCCAGCAAAGCAATGGGCCACAGCAAGAAATTTGCACCAAGCAAGACCTGGGTGGTCTATCAGAAACATCACAAGAGGAAACAGCGATACAGGTTGCTCCTTCCCAGGATGTGGCTACCCTAGATCCAACTGAGGCAAAGATTTTGTTTGGTTCAGATGATAATTTGTGGGATGCCTTTGGCAGGGGTACCAACCGGGGTTCTGGAGGTTGCAATATGTTGGATGATACAGACTTCTTCTGTTCATTGCCTTCTGTGCAAAGTGGGAGTTGGAGTGCTCTTATGCAATCTGCTGTAGCAGAAACTTCTAGTGGCGATACAGGGCTTCAAGAAGAGTGGAGTGGTCTGACTTTTATAAATAGTGAACCTCCAGCTGATAATCAGCAGACTCCCTCTGTGAATGCTAGTAGCAAACATCAGTCAAATTGGGATGGTAATAGCTTGCAGTCTGCATCTTCCTTGAACTCTCAACCCTTGCCTTTGTCTCATGATGCCAATACAGGTATGAATTATCATAATATCCCAGGGGCGGCTCAGCAATCTGGAGTCAACACTTCACATGAACGCATGGAGAGGTTGCAGTCTGTTTCTCCTCATAGACATATTCAGCAGTTTCCGGAAGATGGAACCAAGAGGTCTGATACGAGCCTCATGCAAAAAGCGGCTGTTGAAGGCAGTCATTTTTATGGAAAAGCTACTCATTCTACTGATGCAGGATCAAATGCTAAAAGCATTCCAGGTTCTTGGGCAAATCAACAGGGCATGCAATCATATAGCTCCAACAGTCAACCATTAAATAGTCCATGTGGCTGGAACTTTATGGGTTCCGTGTCTCCTAGAACTACCGTTGCTTTCAAAAACCAGGGAAATGAAAACACATTCCAAGATTCTCATAATGTTGATAAAAAAGGTCCAATGTTTGAGGTGATGGGTGACAGTGCTGGTATATGGAAGACTAATTCAATTGCTGAATTGGAACATGCAAGATCTGCAATTGGAAACCCACAGGTCAATCCTCTAGTTCCTCCATCCCAGCAATTGCTAATTCCAGAACATGCCTTTTCTTCTCACAGCCCTTCACTAGCAACTGATTCTCTCAATTCAACTCAAGTCATTTCAAATACAGGGGAGAAGGGACGTGCATTGTTGGCTCCTACATCCTCTGTTCAGTCTTTACTTCCTTCACGTGATACATCTCATGGACATTTGAGGAATACTACTCCTGGCACCTTGGTACATGCTGGCAATAGTGCCCAAGGAAAGTTTTCTACTGCCTTTCCCCCTGGTTTTCCTTATTCGAAAAGTAATCTTCCAAATCAGCACATGCCTGATACAGGAGGACGAGCAACTGCCTGTGAATCTGTTAATGAATCTTTTGATAGATTTTCTTCTCAACCAAAACATACAGAAGAGTCTTTTGAGAGAGGTCAATTGAATCAATCAGCGGGGCCATTGGTTCCTGACACATCCAGGCATACTTCACATAATGATTTTGCCTCTTCTACTGAGATGCCCCAGCCAAGTGATGACCAAAACCATGCAAGAGATTCTGCTCAACAATTCCCAGTGCTGGAAGCTTCGCCAGCCCCTCAGCGTTATGCTTCATCACAAGATGGTTTTTCTTCGAAAATGCCACCTACTTTGTGGACCAGTGTTCCAACTCAGCTACATCCATTTGGCACTCAGTCGTTTCAGACCGGACCCAATATGTTTAAACCCAATATTCAATCACATAACAGTTCAGGGATAACTTCCTCTCAACCACAGAAGCTAGATGACCAAATTATGCAAAATGGAGGGAGCAGTCGAGCTGAATCTGGTGAATGTTCTATGAAGTCACATGGTTTTGTTGGGAAAGAGCAACCAGCAAAAGGAGGCCACTTGCAGCAAGTTCTACCTGAGAATGATCGAGCCCAGAAGACAATGAGTGATTCACATGAGAAAGAATCTGTTGTGAATCATCTTACTGAAACACCTGCTTCAAACCTAACCAGTACTCAGAAACAAATTGAAGCTTTTGGCCGATCTTTGAAACCCAATAATATTTTGTATCAAAATTACTCCTTGCTGCATCAAATGCAGGGAATGAAAAATGCGGAGGTTGAACATGTTAATAGAAGTTTGAAAAGATTTAAAAGTCTTGATGGTTCTGTGGATGCTGATTTGGTAGCTGCTCAGGGAGTTCAGCAGTTTTATAGACACAATAATATGGTCAGAGATGCTCCAGCAAATCACACTTCAACCCCCCCGGGACATTCCAAGATGCTAAGCTTTTCAGCAAAAACAGCAGATAATCAGGACATAAATGCACTTTCTAATGATATGCTTGCATTTGGTCAGAATGATTTTCAGCATTTCACCAATAGCAATTCTGCGGTTTCTGTCAGAGATGAGCATTCTCAAATGAGTAACCAGATGGCTTCATCCTGGCTTGATCATTATGAAACCTTTAAAAATGGACAGATATTACAAATGAATAATGCACAAAAAGCTGTCACTATGAAGCCTTCAGAACTGCCCTCCACATCTGGAAGACCTTATGAAAGATCACATGCTCATAATTTACTTGAGCAAGGAAATGCTGTTGCTGCTAGTCAATTTGGTATTATTCAAAAAAGTTCAACTGAGAATTTCTCCACCCCTCAGTCATTGCAGCCTGATTCTGCTGATGTGAGTTTGGTGGTTATGAGACCGAAGAAGCGTAAAAGTGCCATATCCAAGCTTGTACCGTGGCATAAGGAAGTGACACTGGGTCCTCAAAGACTTCAGAATCTCAGGTGATTGGCATAAACTATAAGTGCCTTATCTATCTTTATTAATGAAACTTATGCACCTTTTAGTTATTTATGTTTGGGTTTATCTTATTTTTCACTGCAGAAATTCATTGCTATTTTCTTTGAAATTATTTGCAGGGCTGATTGTTTCATTCATTTTATTTTTATTTTCCCTGGTTATTATAACATATGTAGAGTTTGTTGTTTGCAGTGCAGCAGAAGTGGTCTGGGCTCTGGCTGCAAATAGATTGACTGAGAAGGTGTGCTCATAGCTACAGCAGCTTACCAGCTATATTCATCTGTTATATTTTTCTCCTCTTAGGCGTTTTACAATTTCCTCGTGTGCAAATGTATTCATTTCTGATAACAGGTGGAAGATGACGATGAAATGGTAGATGATGGACTGCCGGTCCATAGATCAAAGAGAAGGCTTATATTGACTACACAGCTTATGCAGATACTTCTCCATCCTCCTCCGGCATCAATTCTTTCTGCAGATGCTATTTTACATTATGAGAGTGCTGCATTCTTTGTTTCCAGATCAACACTAGGAGATGCATGCAGCACACTCTCTTGTACTGGAAGTGATACTCCTGTGCCTTCTAACAGTGGAGACCTGTAAGAATTACTTTTATTATTATCTAAAAGTTTTCTAGCATGCTTTTAGGAGCATTTATTTGCTACCATGGTAAATGTCTTGGGCTTGCAACCATAAAGGTGCAGCTTGAGTCTTAAGAGCAGCCACTTCATGCAAAATGCTGAAGGATTGAGCTGCCTCTAAATTCTCACTCAAGGACCTACTTTTGCGGTCCATAATTAGGTACATGCCATTTGGTTTTCTAAGCATACTTTTTACTGGAAGTAAGATTGATAGTTTTAAGTTGGAAATATCATTAAATCCATATGATAACGTAAAAAATTTATTTGTTTTTTCCTCCTCCTAAGCCTGCCCGAGAAGATAAAAACATCAGAGAAGAATAGGGATCAGTACTTCTCAAAGGCCACAGAAGACCTTATCAGTAGGACAAGGAAGCTGGAGAATGATTTGTTGAGGTAGACTTTAGTGTCTTTGGTGGTAATATTTGATTGCTTGCTAACTTATTCTTGTTTTTGCCTGTCTTTAATGTTTTACTTTTAATTTTGATGTCCGGCATGTTTTAACATATCCTTTCTCTATATTACTTATTGGATTCTTGGATTCTAACATTGCTGTGGTTTCATGAATTGTGAAACTTCTAGTATTTTTACATTTCTCTGCAATAAGGATACTGGCTTTTTATTGAGAAGAATGACATAGGAATCATGTATAAATATAAAAAAAAAACTGAAATGATTTGCTCGATAAGTCTAGAATGTTATGCCTAGAAACAAGTTTCTTAGAGAGATATACTCATTACAACGAGAACAATTGAGTTTGCTGGAACTTGATCATGTGTATATAGAGTTTGCTTGCTTGCATCATCCTTGGCATCATAAGTCCAATGATAAAACATATTTGGTGCAGAGATATACTCATTAGTTTTATTTGCCTGCTGATGATGATGCAGATTGGACAAAAGAACATCAGTTTCAGACCTGAGAGTGGAATGCCAAGATCTAGAGAGGTTTTCTGTTATCAATCGCTTTGCTAAGTTCCATGGCCGGGGTCAAACTGATGGGGCTGAGAGCTCATCCTCCTCAGATGCATCTGCAAATGCTCACAAATCTTGTCAGCAGAGATATGTTACTGCACTACCCATGCCTAGGTTTCTTCCTGACGGGGTACAATGTCTTTCACTTTGATAATTGATTATCTGATTTTCCCTCTTCGTGGCCAATTTCTCCACACGCCGCGTACTTCTTTGATTGATCTTCTAAGCTGTATGCTGGCCCTTGCTTACAAGATAGACCTTGCAATAGGAATGTAGGAGGTTGGATGCTAATGTCTCATTAAAAAAATGGAGGCTGTTAGATCTTTTATTATAGGCCATTGATTTCATTCTTGAGAAATATGATCTGGTCTTGTATACTTCGTTGAATGTGTAGAGATACATTGTGGTTCTTAAGCGGGACAAGTCTAAGGGAACTTTATGAAATTGGTTGTTTTTAGGGCTAGGGTTGTAGAATGTGGTCCTTATAGGGACTTATAAATGAAAACACAGGTCTGAAATTAAACATCAGAAAGAAAACAGGGTAGAAAGCTACTAGCCTCACACTATTAGATTCAAGTAATCACTTCTTGATTGGAGTATCACACTTCCTCATTATTTAAGCAAAGGCTGCACTTATTCAATAGAAGTTCACTCTTACTGAAATCGAAAAATGCAAGCGCACACATATAATGATTTAGTTATTCCTAATCATAATTAGAGTTTGATTCTTGAACAAGAAACATTAATATTCCTATTTTGATTGGGAAAGAAATATAAATTTTCCTGGAAGACACTCACTGCTTCCTAAATGGCTATAAATTGTTCCTCTTTGAAATAAATTTGCTGAAATTATAAGTTTGCCCCATGCTTAAATCCCTAGGCTGCATCAGGTTCCCTGTCATTTTTTGTAGTAAATGTGGAGAATAATTGCAGTCTGATTTAATAATGATGTTTACATAGTTGAAAATTTTAGTTGTGTTCTTGCTTAAGGCTTTGGTAATTGGTTTCTACTTTCTATTGGTGAAATAAGGATTGTTTGGAAAGAGGTGGTAAATGAAATTCGTGGTCAAAGTCTTGAATTTTCAATATTACTGTGAACTGTACAAAGTGGTTGGAGTTTTCCCACGATTTGCCATACACTTCTTTTCCCAGAATTTAGGCACCAAGATCAGTTTTACAAGATACTTCTGATTCTCCACAATTGTCTTTCCAAATGCCTGGAGTCTTGAATGAATGTCACGGTCAAAGTCTTGAATTTTCAGTATTACTGCAAACTGTACGAAGTGGTTAGAGTTTTCCATGATTTGCCATACACTTCTTTTCCCTGAATTTAGGCACCGAGATCCATTTTACAAGATGTGATTCTCCACAATTTTCTTTCCAAATGCATGGAATCATCTTTTTCTTCATCCTTTTTTTTTTTTCCTTTGGTTAATGTGCTTTTTAGGGCAGTGCTCATTTGGAGACCTTATTCCCGCTAATTATGTACGTAGTTATGCTTTGACTTGTTGAAAAATTTTGTTTTCATGCTTTCTCAATATACAACAAAGACATTGGGGAAACTTTATAGAAATTCATGATGCTGAACCATGGATATAGTCTACAAGCATTGTCTTGGTAGTGGTTTTGTTTGAAAATTCGTTTAATTTCTGTTATGCTTCTGCGTTCTTTGTTCTTTTTTCTTTTTGTTGTTTTTTTTGCCGTGCTGTAGCATACTGTCGCAGATGCAGATGTTATGTAGTGGTTGCAGTCTTTGTGTTTACAATGTGTTCACAAAATCTTTGTACATGTCCAAAACAAAATTCGCATGTCATTGATTTTATTGAATTTCCCCATAAATTCATAATACTAATTATACTTGTTAAAATTAAGAAGTTAAAGGTTAAAAAATATATCAAACATCAAATCACAAACAAAGAAAGAAAAATGCTTAGTTTTTCATTTTGGGTTTTGGTTTCAATATGAGTCATGGGGTATGTACTGTGAAAAGTTATAAAATCCCATGCATGTCAAAGGATTTGATTGTGCCTTGTAAATGCAATTGCACCTCCTCCTCCTTTACCACCCTGTTAAATTAATAAATCAAGAGGAGTAGCAGTTAGGAACAGGGAAATTTCTGCAAGCCCTGAAAGAATTGATGGGGATAATAATGCACGATTCAACATGCATATTAGTTCAATTTTCTACAGAGAAGGGTTTGATATAATAATTGGCTCCTCCTATTATGATTCTTTCTGAGTAGAAATGCCAGACCTGGTTTAGACAGTTTTTGTGTTGCTCTTTACTAGGTGCCAATTTCATGAAATATTTCCTTTGGTGACTGACTCACTAGCCTAATCATTCCCCCAACTGCAAGGATCAAACCTGGTTTGGTTTGCAGGCTCGTTGTTCTTTCTCTCAAGGAATTTTTATTTCTTTAACATGAGAATTATTTATGTTGCATTTGGATTTAGTCCAACTCTCATCAGTTTCACAGTATTCAAGGCATGTTCTTAGGATCAATCTAGTGTGCATCAGCCATGTTTATGGGTTTTGACGGCTTTTAGGAACAATACTGGATTCTGTAGCTGATGTCTAATGCAATAATGATAAATTTGTTGTAAATAAATTTTACTTAAATCAATTGAATGCTTATATTATAAGTTTATATTTTAGATGAATATTTTTCGGTTAAGATGTAAGAGTAAAGAAGATTAAGAAAACTATCTCTTAGACTAAATCAATTTACATCAAGATTTTCTTTCCAAGTTTTTCAGTTGATGATAATATTTGTGAGTTGTGTCTTATTTATTTTAAAAACTCACAACAATTAAGAATTTAAATTTGAAATGCATTGAGAAAATACATATATTATATGAATTTTAGAATTTTAAAAGAAAGTTTTAATTAAAAAGAAAAAGAAAAAAATATATGTTTTGATAATTTTTGCTCAAATGCATTAGAAAGGAAAAGAATAATATAATTTTGCGTGTTTTATGAATCTTTTCTAATTAATTATATGATTATAGAAAAAATAATATTAGTAGAAAAAACAAATAAAATTATGGGGAAAATGTTTTTTTTTTTCTCTTGATTCATGTAATGTATTAGTTTTTTTATGAAAAACGATTTTTTTTTTTTAATAAGAAACATAATTCAGTAAATAAAAATTAATACACACACACAATAACTATAAGGACTTAAATTTCATTTTCATTGAATATTCATGACAATATATATATATATATATATATATATATATATATATATATATATATATATAAAATTTGCATAACAATTTCATGTATAATAATTAAACAAATGATTGTCAATATTATAAAAAAAATTCCTGGAATTGTATTCAAAAATAAATATCAAATTGAACAATATCTAATAAAATAATGTCTTAGCTATAAATTTATTATGGGAAAATGTATTTTTTTTTCTTGATTCATGAGGTTGTTTTTGTTTTTCTGATGAAAAAATGATTTTTTTTTTAATAAAAAGTTAAACTTCATTTTAATAGAATATTCATGACCATAAATATAAAAAAAGTTTGCATAACAGGCATATGTAAACAATTTAATTTAATCATACTTTTTACCCATTCCACTCTTCCATACAACTAAACACATTAAACCAGCACAAGCTTCGTAAAATTTTCAATTTTTCATCATTCCAAGTACACTTTTAGTCAATAATATTAAAACATTTAAAACAAATATCCAACATTCCTAGCATCATTAAAATCATCAATATCACATAATTTTCACAAACCCTTAATGGCCTCAATAGGGATTAAATTCCCAAAATTAATTTCAATTTATTCCAAATTACTTTCTATTGCAGCATTTCTCATACCACAATAACCAAAGTATTGATTAATTATCATATTTATTTACACAAACCCTAGAAATTTAAAGATTTACAGATTTACTTTCTCTCTTTTCACAAAACAAGAAAGAAACGTAATTACTAAGTTCCTTACCTTTGCTAATTTTACTCAATTAAATGAGTTCTTATAAAGATTCCAAAGAATCTCATCCTCTTCTAAATTTCCAGCTTCCTCTCACTTTTTTTTTAAACTCTCAACCTCTCTAATAGGATTCACTTGGAATCATTCTTCCCCTCCATAAACCTGAGATAAACTTAGAAAAGAGAAATTTTCCAGCCTTTTCCTTTCTCATCGCCACCGACCTTCTTTAAGACGGAAGAGTGGATTTTTGTTTTAATTACAAAGATGCCACTCCTGATCATCCAATGTCTTATTTTCTATCATTTACTCGGTCATCAGTGCTTTTCGCGTATCGATTTATTACTTATTTTAAGCTAATATCTGGGTTTTTTTTTTTTTTTAATCAAGTCAAAAAGTAAATTAGCTGATCATATAAAAGAAACCAATTTTCAATGGAACCATTGTGAAACAAGTAAATGGGTTGTGAGTGAATGCTAAACCCAACTTTATCATCAATCATGTCCATGAGTCAATCTACATTTCCCATTTTGGGAAACATCAAACACCATGTCACCAAGTAAAAGGAAAAACTAGCAGACTTTGGACTCAAGTGTACTTGCTTGGCACAATAATAAAAAAAAAAATGGAATCCTAAAAAGAGTAAAATTAAAAGACCATGTACTCAATTGAGAAAACAATGATGCAATTTTCCCTTTTAAGAGTTTAAAAGACCCAGAAGGAACTGCTGCAACTCCCTTCAAATAAATGCCTGGCATTCATTGGAAAAAAAGCAAACCCTTCGCAAAGTACATCATAGTATAACCATCTCGAAATGAGACGCTCACGTCTAAATTGATACATGTACGAAGTTCCAATATAATATAACCAAACAAGTTGAAAAGCTATGGCATGAGTTTCAAAATTCATGACATGAAATTAGAAGCTGCAGTCAACAACTAGCACATGCAATACAAAGACAGTGAATTAATAGTCTTCTCTATATCTACTCTCATTCAAGCAACTAGTTTCCAAATAGTTCTGATCTGTTCCCTCCATAGCAAAGCCCAAACTAACCTCTCAGCAAGCAATTGCAATTCGTCCAGCGACTTGGTCAAGATCCCGCTGGCCACTGGATGTAATTTTTCTCCCACTGGCACAGAAAAACAAAGTTTTGTGAACACACCATAATCAACGTGGGGGGGGGGAAGGAAAAGGGATGGGGTGGGAATGAGGAGCTCTGGAAGAGATTCTTAAATAATACTTGAACAACTACAAAATGAAAAAAAACCATAAAAGGAAAAGGGCAGTCCTAAGGCAGATAAACTTGAAAAATAAAAAACAAAATAAGAATCCAGTTGATGATTCAGTGACTCTGGAAAACTATACAGGAGACTGATAGACTAACCCCTTCAGGTCAAGGTCAATGATGTTCATGTTCTGCAATTGTTGAAGAATGTGACGAGCAATAGAACCACTGCTGTTGCAGAAATGTGGTGGGCGACTGCCATTCCTTTTGCTCCCTCCATATATCCTCTTGAAGGCACCAACACCTAGACCCCCCCTCAAATATATTTTCCTTGCCATAGAAGCTGCAATGCCACTTCAATCAAATAAGGATAGAAGATCTATATAATGGTAATGGTACAAGAGTGCGCAACACATCATAAAGGCGTGAATGAGAGAGAAAGAGAATACACGTACCAGCCCTTATATAATACCAGTCAGGGTCATATGGAGCAAGTTCCTTCAGTTTGCCAGTCTTAACAATATCAGTCCATGGAGGAAGCTCCACCTATTTTAAGACAAGGAGATACAAAAACGTAAGAAAAAACTCAGAATGCTTACCATGGTGAAAAGTTTAAATAAAATATGGCAACAAGTAAATACTGATGAAGACAGATTTATAAACTTTCTAAGATAGTTGGCAAATAAGAAGCAGCATTCTGCAGAAAAGAGGATCTCATGCGTCAAAACTAAATCCTACACCTCACACAACTGGAAGAATTAAAACGTTCACTTTGATAACATCCATTGTGGAGATGATACCAGTAAATGTCAGCAACAAAGTACATCACCACCTTTTCTAATTGTGCAACTCATGAGGAATAGATTACATGGAAAACTCGTAACGATCTATGCCCTGCATGCCACTAGTCATATCATGGATATTGACCAAGTAAAAGATGCAGGCAAAGGAATTGAGACTAGAAACTAGACCTATTAGACAACTTAAACTGTTTAAAAAAATTAGCCTAAAAGGAAAAACAATCCCAAACTAAACCAAATTTATAAATAGCTTCCCAGAGAAGAGGGATCGAGCCATCCGAGCAGACAAGAAACAATATCATCAGCTGTGCTAATCCTTAATCAGTGGCATTTACATTGTGAAAATAAAAGGTAAACAAGTCAATAACCCTTAGGGACACACGAAGATTTGCAAAATCACTAGTGCACACATTTCTACTTATAACAAGAGATATAAACAAAGAGATTAAATAAATAAAAAATAATATAAAGACGGAATTCAGGAAACCAAATCCAAAGATTATAGAAACATCAGGACATGAAGATTATCAAACACATGGAAGAAGTGTGAAATTACAGGTCCAAAAGGGATTTAGTTCAAGGCTAGATAAATGTGAAAACTACCTTGCCAGAGCGTTTGAGGTGAGCGGCGTAGGCCTTGACGAACTCATGAGGAGAGACGTCCTTCACTTTCCTCGCTGCCTCCATTTTTTTTCCCTTCCTTTCTTTCCTGCTGCACCGCGGAAGCTCCAAAAACAGAGAAGCGAACGTGAGCTAAACGAGACGCTGGGGTTTTACGATCTAGGGTTTTTCACTAACACACTCGAATTTTTTTATTTACTGTTCTGCCCATTACAAAAAAAAAAAAAAAACCCTATACATATTGCATAGTTTGGTAGGTGTTGTGATCTTTATTTTATTGTATTTTATTTATTTATTTATTTATTTATATGTAAATGGGGAACATTTAACTATATGGACCTGTAACTAGCCCGTGTGTTTGCATCGTTAGTTTGGATGGAAGCTTGCTTAGGAGTCACAAAATGACCTAATTTCAAATAAAACATATATAATTGAAGATGGTCATGCTTGAAATTAGAAATTGAGGGGCCAATTCACAAATGATTTAAGGTTTAGAGGAGGTTTGAGTTACTTAGCTCATTAACCAAATTTTTCATTAATCGAAAAATGTTTTTCGTTGATTGGAATCAACAACTATGGATGGCATGGGAGAAGAAGTTAATATGTTAAAATTCCTACCCTTCTTTTCTTAGATCTCTCGTTAATTAAAGCATTGCACACCTTCTCTACCGTAGAAGAACTTAACCTGCTAAAATTGCTTTTTTTTTTCCTTTTAATTTTTATGTTGTGGAAGTTCGAGAACGTTTGGTACTGCGTTTGTAGTTGCGTTTCGTGCAAATTTGAATTTTTTTTTTTTTACTAAAATTGAGTGCAGTTTGTACTTTTTGGATCGTTTTGATGTGCTGATGTCAAAAATGATTTTTAAAAAATAAAAAAAATCATTGGCATACATTTCGGCACGAAAAGCTATTTGAAAAGCACCCGCAACCACACTGCCAAACACGCTCGATCTAAGCAAAAATATGAATGTTAAAATAAAATAAAATAAAAATGATGCATAAGAGAAATTTTACAGTTATTTATTTCGTGAGGTCTATTTTGAAGAAAAAACAAATATAAATAGAAAAGATAAAATAAAATAAAAAAAATTACCTACCTAAAAATAGTAAGAATAACTTGTACTATATTTTTATCTCCTCCTTATAATTAATTGTTTTTAATCAGATTCAGAGAATAATTAACTTCTTGTGCAATATAAAATTTCTCGAGAAGCAAAGGTATGTTTCTGTCCAAGTAACGATTTTTAGACGATCCAATGTTGGTCTTTCAAGTTTCACAACATTACAAAAGTTAGAAATTATATCAGTGTCATTACATTCCTAATTGTTCTATACTATACTTTAAAATTCTGTACATGTTCGTACTGTGCGTATAAATTCATTATATCTAAATGTATATATATATATATATTAAAAAAATATTTTAAAAAATAGTATTGTGAACATAGTTTCATTGCACTATGGACCACATTATAATACTTGAAGCGCGTTGTCTTTTTTGTTTATTAGTTAAAAGTATTGTTGGGTCTAGCTGGGTAGCCGGACCAAACAAGCTAAACTCAATATCAATAAGTCAACTAGGGAACCGGACCCAATATAATAATTTGTATTAAAGATGGAAGAAACTAAAATTATATCAGTCCCTTTTGTTAAAAACAGTTGCAATTATTTAAGATGCATTCAATTTTACAAAAATTGAAATATGAACATTAAAGTGAATAAATGTCGGACTTATCAAAAACATTTACTTTATATTTAAAAAGAGTGTTCTATTTCTATTATAAAGTAATAGGTGTATGAAAAAAATACTTCCTTCTTGGAATTAATTACTTTATTTGGCGTAAATATTTATATCATTTTATTTTATTTTTTATATCTACCTTTATCCTATTAATTAATGTCTATAAATGAGGTGCAACCCGCAGTGCAGTTTAACACCTATCTGTTACACACACACACACACACACACACACACACACACCGCCGTCTTCCACTCTCCATAGCACAACAATGGAAGGGCACGACACAAACGATTCATTTCATTAAATAAATATCTCCTTGCATTACAGGTCTTCAAGTGCAAATTTAAGCACAACCCACTATTAGCCGAACGATCGTTTTACGGATTTTTCTTCGGTTAACTTACAGCTGGGGTAAAATGGTATTTTTATAAAATACATTTATTATTATCATCTTGATAACCGACAACTCAATCTTTTTATATTATAGCTATATAACTTAAATATCTTTAAAAATAAAAAAATTAAAATTAGAGATAAGGGGCTTTCAGTCATTTAATGCTTTAATTGGATAGTGAAATAATTGAAAAAAGTAAAAAAATAAAATTTAACCAGGAAAATTTTCATCGTTTCATCATGGTTTTTTAGTTATAATTAATTTCAATAGAGAGCAATTAAGTCTTTTAACAAATATAAATATAATTAAAAATCTTAAAGTGGTTGGCGCTTGTGTAGCACACGCCAACTACTGAGAGACGCTCGTACTTTTAGGTTGTGCCTGCAGCATCTTCTTATTATCAAACATTCATCTTTAGTGATGATATTGAGATCATTGTCTCATCTTCTTTTTAGTAGTCAAAAGTGTGTGCATGATGGAACAACGATTGTGTTTTAGTGATCTTTTTTTCCATTTATTTTCTCTCCTCATCTAGGATCTCACACCATCATTTTCAAAAATTAAATGTGTCCAATCAATTTTACTCATTATTCTTTTGATTGTTATTTGTTTATCTTTTAAGGCTTTTTAAGGTTGATTTTTTTTTTATCAATTTTATCCATCAACATTTTATTTCATTTATTTTTTCCAATTTGGTCTCAGTTTTTTATTGTTATTTGTTTTTAATCCTTTATTTATTTATTTATTTTAATTTTATCTCTTATCATTTTATTTCATTAATTTTTTTTATATAATTTGGTACTTATTATTTTAATTGTTATTTATTTTGTTTTATAATTTTGGATGGTTAGGAATTTTGCTTCCTGATTTTTTCATGTTTGTCTTCTATAGGGTATCTCAGTCTGATAATGTAGGTCACGAGCTTTGAAGATTAACCTGATTTAACTTTGATATTTTTTTTATTTTTTTTAAATTGATTTTTTTTTCAATTTCATCCGTTGATATTGGTTAATAGATCTTGAGCTTTATGATTGCTTTTTGCTTTTTGTTATTTTTATCTAATATCCTAGGTTGCAAGTTAGTTGAGTTAACTCAATTTTTTTTTTATATTTTTAAATTATTTTTTTTGTTTCACTTTTTATAATTTAATTTGCCTGAGAGGACCTCCATTATTTTATTCAATTTTTTATGTGCACGTTTACTTTGGTGCTAATTAAGCTTTGAATTTCTTTCAAATTTTGTTGTTATCATGTTCCTATTTAACTTTATCATATAAGATTGTTGAGATTTTTTAAGAAAATATAAATAATATTTTTTTATATTATTGACAAGTATTCTTTTTTCAATTTATCATTATTTATTTTTTTAATTATACTATTGAATTAATTAAGTTTATTAAACTCTTTCACTTAGTTATTCATATGCAGATTTTTAGTTTTTTTTATAAAAAAAAACTCTATAATCACTCGAGCATTTTTTATTCTAGAAAAAATGTCATCCGAACTGCGGTCTATCGATCGGTTTAGTTTGGTATTGTAGGTAGCTTTTGTGGTTGTAGTTTGAAAAAAATTGTTTTGAAAAAAATACTTTTGAGTTGGTTTGATATTAAGAGTCCGTTTGGCTAAGCAGTAGTGTTTGCGTTTCTTGAAAACACACTGATATATGTGTTTGGTTACCACATGTTAACAAAATCTAAAACGTGAGTCCCACCATTTTGTTAAGGCAGGACCATGATTTTGAAAAAGTAGTATTTTACTATTTCTTGCAAGTTCAATCACATGTTGAACTTTTTAGAGATAACAAAGATGGGAAATTTACCAGCTTATCCTCTTCTCTTTTGTTGCTCTTCTCGTCCATTCTTTGCATTCATTTCTCTTCACTGCGCACAACAACCCTACAGGAAACCATTAATGCTAACAACAATTAAAGTGATGGCTGCGTCTCTTTCTACATGAAACCATTAAATTATGGGGAAAAAACAAGAGGGCATGAAAGAGTTAGAAATACAGGGCATTGCTGTTGTAAAGCCATTAATTGTTTGTATAAAAACTAAGTTTGGTCAATATTTGTAGTGGAACTCTTTTTCAATGGGCTTGAACATGTATCCCTTGTCATTTTATTGGTTGTAAGATTACTTTTTATGTAATTATTTATTAATATTATAAATGAAGTTCTTTTAGGTAATTATACCATAACATCAAATTGAATCATAATTTTTAACCAAACATATTAAACTATTTTTTGTTCAACCTCAATTTCAATCACAGTTTTAACCAAACATATATTTTTTCAAACCAACCACAACTAAAAGCACTTTTTATAAAAACTATTTTGGGTGTGTTTGGGAAAGTGGTGGCTTGGTGGCTTTTGTGTTTGTGGTTAGTAAAAGCAGTTTTTAAAAAATCACTTTTTCTTGTGGTGTGTATATAAAAAGATGTGTTTGGTTAAAACTGTGGTTAAAAGTATTGTTGTCTAATAAGCAATTGATATGTGTTTGGTTAAGTTGTTTTTTTAAAGTACTTTTGTTAATAAAATTACCAAAAAGGACATGTGTTAATTTTCAAGTTGTTAGTGGCATTTGTGAGCATTTTTTTTCATACATAAAAGAAATAACAATGTTACGTTATTGTTGTTTTTCAGTTATTTCATTAAACTATCTGCTATTCCATCACGGACATAATTCATTTGAGAAGATCGCTGGTTGCCTTGGCTTTGCGAACATGGAAAAAAATAATAGGGTCTTAGTGATCTGACGCAGTGATGGGTTTTAGGGATCTGACGACAAACATGGAGTAATAGCTTAGTGATCTTCTTGTGGCTTTTACAGATCTGGGGGGTATGGTGACGGAAATCTTTTGCATTCTGGGTATTTGGATCTGGAGGAGTGATTGGGTATCTTTGAGTCTCTGGTAAAAAAAAACAAAGTGAATCAAAATCTTTGGAGCAACGGTTACAATGTTGTGTTTGTAAGGGGAGGATGATGTTGTCTAATTTTTTCAACGGTCTTAAGCACCACAAATTTGTCAAATTTTGATTGTTTGTTTACTGTCTTCAGACCAGCTTTTCATGTGGCAAGCTGGCTAAAACTACTTCTAATTAACTGCGGCTATACCTCAAAAATTCACTTGGGGTCCACAGATTAATATTAGCTTCTTGTTGTTACCAAACAATAAAAAATGGTGTTTGGACTAACCGCAGAAGCCACCACGGAGCCAAACACCTTTTTTTTTTCAAACCACAACCACTACAATATATGTTTGGTTAAAACTGTGGTTGAAATTGAGGTTGAACAAAAAGTAGTTTAATGTGTTTGGTTAAAAAAATGCTTTTCAAATTGAGGTTATATATATATATATTTAATATTGATGGTTTTAATTTAAATATTGTAGATTTAACTACTACTATTACATCATGAAATAAATAATACTTATATCAAATATTTTTTATTGTTCCATTAAACGATCTACAATTTCATCACGTACGAAATCCATCCGACAAGGACTATAGTTTTCTTGGTTTCTTAAGCGCGCAACATCGGGTAAAATATCATCAGGATCAAAATTGAGATTGCGATCAAATTCTACAAATGCTACGTCATCAAACGATCTCCTTCTAATTTTTCGAATAAAACACAATTAAAAATAAAAATAAAAAAAATGATTTTTTTTAACTGGGTCAGACCCAATTCAATGCATTTAGCTTTAGACTAGATGCGGTCCACCCGGAACAGTGGAGAGTGACTCCACTATTCACGTGAACAGTGGAGTTTCACTCTTTATTGTCCGCAGGTTTGCGGAAAGCAGCTAGGAGTTGCTTTCCACAAACCTGCGATTTAAAAAAAAGCAAATAGATCTCATATGAACAATAAAATGTTGTTGAGCATTACCAAACATTCAACATGTACGGTTTGTTTTAAAAGCAAAACCTACCACATAAACAAACGGTTTAAATTGTCTCCGTTGTTAGAAGTAAGGTTGTCAAACTCGCGAGTTGACTCGTAAAATCATACATCGTATGATTTTACGAGTTAACATAAATATAACGTGCTAAATAGGGTAAAAAACTCGAAAACCAGCAAACTCAGAGTCAAGCTTGGCAAACTCAGTAAACTCAGATCGAGTTTACCGAGTTTGACAAAATGAACAAAATTTACTGACTCTTCTCAATCCTCTCCTCTCTATCTTATTTGTCTCACGGTCTCCGGTCTCTAGTGTATAAAACACCCATGTTCATGGGCACCCACCCACCACCACTGAAGTGCAACAATCACCAGAGAAGAATAGATTTGGGATGGGTTATGCAGCAATCACCAGAGAAGAATAGATTTGGGATGGGTTAAGAGGCTTGGTTGCTAGGAGGAGCTTTTGGTGAGTTTTTTTTTATTGATGCTGGATCTTATGATGTGGGTTTTGATGATGTCGATGGATTTGATTTTTCCTCCGTGATAACTGAGATTGTCGAGAAAAACTTGAACTAGACGTAAAATAGGAATACACAGTTCACGAAGAAGGAAGCTAAAGAAATGCTTATCTTAGGGCTAACAGGAAAATCCCGAACACCATCTTTAATAGCTGCTGATTCGAGAACAAGAACCATGGCATTCGATGCAGCCTAGTCCCGCCTTTGTCCTAGCAGCTGAGCCAAAAGCAACGCATTCAATAGCATCAATAACCTAGGTAATGGTTGGTGGGGGAATGGTGGTCTTGACTTTTCTAGATCTTTTATTTTTTCCCTTTGACTAGGTGTGGACCACACCGTATCGTTGTTGGAACAAGAACACATAGGATGGTTGGTGTGGAAATAATCAAGCATGTATTGTATCTTATTTTTTAAAGTAAATGTCTAGATCAAAACAAAATTTTCTCATAAGAATCATAATTTTTTTCATTAATTAGTAAAAAAAATTATGTGGAGAATAGACATAATATAGGATACAACTTCTGGTTTTCATGATTTTAATTATACAAGATTCTTTGTAAATATCTAATGGTTTCGGCAAATAATTAAATATATAAATGAATCCTCTAAGCTCTAAGAGAGAAGTGATCTTGTAATAATTAAAAAATTACATAGTTTCATGATTTTATTTGTTCTTGAATTGCTTTTATACTAGTAGATTGTTTGTTTTAGATTTGTTAATTATTAGTTAATGAAAAATTGTTTAAATTATGTATGAATTTATATTTGAATTATGTATTTTAAGGTATTTGAACTATGCATGAATTTTTATTTGAATCGTATATTTTAAGGTGTTGGAACTCTACATAAAAATATTTTTTTTATGATTTTATGATTTTAATATTTATTTTTATTTTATATTTTTCATGCTATATAAAAAATATATTTTTGATATTCTTGATTAGAAGGATGAAATAAAAAAAAAATTAGGAAGGATTGATGTCTCACGCACACCTAAGCAACAACAGATAGCTGCTCCCCCCCCCCCCAAAAAAAAAATCTGATCGAATCTGTCTCTCTAAATAATCAGATAATCAAACCTCTTTCTTTCCAGATTATTAATCTCTGTAATTAGATGGCTTCTCTACACTACAAAGCTTTAGACTCCATCTCTGTATCAGACATCGAAGCTCTTGGGATTTCCTCATCAATAGCACTCAAACTTTACGAAGATATCTCTGAAATCATCAACACTCATGGTCCTTCCTCTCCTCAAACATGGACTCTTATCTCCAAACGTCTACTTCATCCTCTTCTTCCTTTCTCCTTCCATCAGATGATGTATTATGGCTGCTTCAAGGACTTTGGCCCCGACCCGCCTGCTTGGTCACCCGACCCGTAAGACTTTTCATACATGATGTTAAGTTTGAGATCTGTCTGGCATGATTTTTTTATTTTAGTATAAAACATGAATTTAGTTTAGAAATGTATTTGATCAAAATGACTTAAAAACAACTCTCTTTAAAGAAGAAATGCGGTATAAGTTACAATGCATCAGTTAAAAGTTAAAGACATTCAACTTTTGATTAAATCAAGATTTTGATTTCAATTCAAAAGTTTTTATCCAACCAAACATATTTATAACTATTATTTGAATCAAAAGTAAAAATCATTTTGCAGAAGTCATACCAAAGCTAACCTTAAATTATAATACTAAGAGGTAGTTCTTGAAATTGTGCAAGGAGAGAGAGAGCAACTGAAATATCACTTGCGCTTGTCTTGAAGACAGACACTCTAGCCCTTTTATCCTATTTTTATTTTGTTATGCATGCCCGTTAGTTTGAATGTTGTTACATGGACAGGGAGGCTGCAATGCTGACGAATGTGGGACAGTTCTTGGAGAGGCGTGGAAAAGAGTTTTTGGGTTCTACATATAAGGATCCCATATCAAGTTTCTCGCACTTTCAAGAATTTTCAGTATCCAATCCTGAGGTAGAATTTGTGCATGAATTTGTTGGTGCATCTTTATGCCCCCCCTTTTATTTTGTCAAAATTGAACCGTGAGTCAATTTTTGGCGTGGTTTCCTATGTCTTTGCTGGTCAGGTGTATTGGAAAACTATACTCGATGAAATGAGTATATCATTTTCAGTTCCTCCCCATTGTATTTTAAGCGAGAACACATCTAGAGAAAGTTCCTTGGCAAACCCAGGTGGTCAATGGCTTCCTGGAGCATATGTAAATCCTGCAAAAACTTGTTTGACTTTGAATTGTAAGAGAAATTTGGATGATGTTGTTATAAGATGGCGTGATGAAGGAAATGATGATATGCCTGTAAGCAGTTTGACACTTGAGGAATTGCGTTCAGAGGTTTGGTATGCTGGTTTTCACATACAAGTTTTGTTTATTACAAGTTGTTTTATCTGTTGGCTAAAAATTTTCATTGCCATAATTTGGATGCATTAACTCTATGGTGGAAAATGGAAATGGCCTCTCTTTAAAAAAGATATCACAATACTTTAATTCTATCACACCTTACAATGACATGCTTTGAAGTAGGTTTTGGAATAACTTTGTCAATCTTCTAATATGGTTTCAACCTCATACCATTGTTTTGCTTGTCCTATAATTATACCTCATATAAAGTTTTGTATTTATTGCTCTAGATATAGTTAAAATAACGAAAAAGATTCTTGTGGTACATTATGTTTAGTTGGGTTTAAGACTTAGTAGAGGTGAGTTGTATTAGGAGTATCATAATCTTTTATCATATACAATCAGTGTAATATTTTATTGGAAATAATTTACTGCAGCTTGGTTCTTTCTGATGTGCTAAGATATCATGAAGTTAAGAGATAATCACATGAGGCTTATCTTGACTTCTGCTAAATTCTTTGATTTTGTTTATTCTTCTCATATATTTTTCCCTCCAACTTTCTCCATGTCTGATGCAGATTTCTCCTTGCACTACAACTTGCAGGTTAGTTGCATACGCACTCAATGCTCTGGGTTTGGACAGAGGATCTGCAATTGCAATTGATATGCCAATGAATGTGGAGTCTGTGATTATCTACCTTGCTATTGTTCTGGCAGGACATGTAGTTGTATCCATTGCTGATAGCTTTGCTCCACTTGAAATATCAACAAGGCTTAAAATTTCAGAAGCGAAAGCCATATTTACTCAGGTAATAACTTATTTCCTTCCATAGGAATAAAATTATTCACATTCTTCATTGATATATTTGTGCTCGAGTTTTCTCAAGCCGTGGAGTAACCTAGTGGATTTTTAAGTCTATGTTTCCTTGTCTGATACATTTCACTTAAATGAATTCTCTGCAAACCCTACTTCATCTTTGTATGATTACTTGAGTCGGTGATAGATTTTGCTCCTAGGGTATCTTTAAGCACTGTTGTTCACTTTATCTCATTTAACAAAAAAAAAAAAAAATTTCCGCAATTTTTTTTTTGTAAGCATGATATCTTCCAATTGTAATTTAAATTGACAACTGAAAGCTGCTTTGGTTTAGATTATTCCTTTTCCACCTCTTTGTAAGAAGTGTAGCCTTATAGGATATATTTGATGAAGTTCCTTGAGATATATACTTAATGCACTCTGGTTTGCAGCAAATGTCAGGACAACCTGTGTGGAAGCTTACCCTATAGGACTCTGATTAGCCATTGTATTAGATGTCAAAAGGGACAATAAATCAATTACATAGGATACCATGAAGATCTTTAACACACAAAGGCTCCTCACTCTATGGAATTACTTTCAGGTTTCACATCTATTATTAAATAAAAATTCATATGAAGTTGGTCACTGAGGTGTTAAACTTGTGAGGATCTATTAATCTCTAGTGATGCAAATTATGCTATCCTTATTGGTTCTCAATATAAATGAACTCAATAAGGGCTATTCCTAAGTCAGTACTGATCATACATGTTTGTATCATGGCTGAGGGTTCATGTTTGTGATGATCTTTGAGTGGGATTTTGTTCAATGCTAACGTCTCTTCCCTGGGTTATTTATTGTTCAATCTATCAAAAAGTGTTTGGGCTCACCCCCTTTTATCTTCACTTGATACTGTGTTATAGTACTAAGTAAGTTTATAGTAAGTTTGTGCTTTGGAGATTTGGAAGCTGACAATGAAAGGCTTCATCTCAATATTGGTGTAAGTATCAGAACTCTTAGCTTAATAAACATCTCTGAGGTGATCTGCTCTGACTTATTCATTTTTATTTTCTACCGATAATGTTATGATTGTTATCCATTCCTCATTTAAGCATATGGTCCTTGACTTTCTTCTCATTCTTCAAAACCCTTTTCCTCAGGATCTTATAATTCGTGGTGATAAAAGTATTCCATTGTACAGGTGAAATTCTCTCTACTCTTTATTCATATAGTAAAAAATTCAGGTCCATGCATTTCTTTGTGAATGTTTGACTTGCCATATAATTTCAATTCTACAGTCGAGTTGTGCATGCTCAAGCACCTATGGCAATTGTCATTCCCACCAAAGGCAGTAGCTTCAGCATGAACTTGCGTGACGGTGACATTTCCTGGCATGATTTCCTTGAAAAAGCAACAGATTTAAGGTATGCTTTCTTATGTTTTTTCTTTCTCTTTTTCCATATTTTCAACTTTAAATAGGAATTAACTGTAGCTTGTTTTAAGCTTCACATTGATTAAATGCATGATGTACCATGTTATAGCTGCTCTTGCTCATAATTTGGATAGGGCATGATATTTGTTCCACATAAGCAACCAAAATGTGATATTTTGGGACTTTGTGACAGAAAGGCAATGGATGCATTGCTGTCCAACCAAGAATTAAAGAGTTCTGTGAAATATTTTCTCGAGTTTTCATGTTTTGCTGAATCCCGTGGTGATAGTTCTCATCTTGTTTGATATAAAATTACTCCTGGTGTGATGGAGAAGTAATTCATTGTATGTCAAGAGCATTATTTTTAACTTGGCACTATTTCGTTTGGTTTTATATGCTCGCCAATTGCTACTTGCTTCAAATAGTTTCACTTCTCCTGGGTGTTGAAGGAGCTTTTTGGAAATTGGATTAGTTATGCAAACTGTAGGCTGTTTGGTTGATTATAACTTTAAGAATGTCTTTTTGAGATATTAAATCATATGCTGTTGGGAACAAATGAAAAAAATTATCTTATTTATCTCTCTTTTCTTGTTGGAACAACTTAATTTTGACATTAGCATATCTACTGCTTTCTGTTTCACATTTGACAATTCTTTAGTAAACTATCAAATAGGAATTTATCAAAGAGCTTCCTGATAAGTAATTTCTTTAGTTTGAACTTGTGATTGATGAAGTTATACTATTGATGCTACACATGCTCATCTGTAACATTAAAACTGCAGAGGAGATGAATTTGCAGCCGTTGAACAACCAGTTGAGGCATTTACAAATATCCTTTTCTCATCTGGAACTACAGGTAACTTGCTGGTATTCTAGGCTCATTTAGCTTTCTGGCTCTTTATTTTATTGTTTGCATTCAAAATGGTATTTCTTTGAGCAAGTTGAGGGTTTTTTTCCGTGTCTTTAGTTAAATTAATAATGAAATAAATTGCAAATCTTTTTAAAAACTGTTTTTAATCACTAAAAGTCGTAATATGTCATCTAATTGCAAAAGACAAGGTATTTTATATTTTTGGAGTAATCAAGTAAGATTAATGCTGTAAATTTGAAGTTATGGTGGACTTCAACCATGATTTCTCTGGAAATGAGGAAGGACAGGTGGTTACTTGAAGCTGCTTTTTTTTTTTTTTAAATGTTTAGTTTAGTTTTCTTTGTTAATTTCAAGAAGCCTATTATTGTGTACACAATTTCTTCATTATCACTTAAAGGAGCTTCAATATTTTAATGGAGTTCTGGTTTTTCATGTCAGAAGAAAATGTAAATGTTCAGGTTCTGTGTATGCAAGTATTTGCACACCAACTTCATGGATCATTTGGGTCAAATGTCATCCTTTTAACATCTATCATGAAGGGGATATCGACCTACAATAGCTTTGTGATATTATGTTCTGTGGTTTTAGCATGTTCTACATAATGACTCCAATTTAGCACAGTTGTTAGCACTCACCATAGCAGCCTGAAGAACTTAAAACTGTGGTTCATGATTCCAAGTAAAGAAAATAACACAAATTCATTGTAATCTAACAGCAGAAACCAAATCATAAGCTGGTGCCATTCTGACTTGACAAGATCTTTGGCAACTTGTTTCCATCAAAGTTTTTGAAGTTCTGGATATGATTTAATTGTTACAGTTTACCAATAACCTTTGATTCTGTAAATCAATAGGAGATACATCAGAACTAAGCCTAATCATGCACAATTCAGATAAACTGTTAATTCTATTTGATTCTGTAAATCAATAGGAGATACATCAGAGCTAAACCTAATCATGCACAATTCAGATAAACTGTTAATTCTATTCTAGAGGTTTCAAAACTGATTAAGACTGAGAAAAGGTTTCAAATTCTTAGTGACAAGTGTGAATGGGACCATTTGCTCATGTAGGGGAGCCAAAAGCAATTCCATGGACCCATTTGACTCCTTTCAAAGCTGCCGCTGATGCATGGTGCCACATGGATATCCGCAAGGGTGATATTGTTGCTTGGCCAACTAACCTTGGGTGGATGATGGGTCCTTGGCTAGTATATGCTACATTATTAAATGGGGCATCCATTGCTTTATATAATGGATCCCCTCTTGGTTCTGGCTTTGTCAAATTTGTACAGGTAAGAATTCCATTCCCATTTGTCTATTTAATATTTCTCAGTGCCAGTTTTCTCTGTTGCCATCTGACTTCTTAGTTTAACTTCCTGTTCCAAAATCTAGTGTTATTTTATGCGTTCACTTGTCCAGATCATCATAACTTCTAGACTATTTGCAGTCTTATTTTTTTTTTTTTGAAAATTGAATTCTTTGTCATCTCTGCAATTGCTGTTCAGTTTAATTCCTTTAATAACTTTAAGCCATAGATAATTCCGGAATCTTCTTACCAAAAACTTCTAGTGAGTCTCTTCTCCATCAATTGTAAGCTATTGTCATCCTGTGTCTATTATAAACTTTCTGACCTGTGGTTGAACTTCACTTTTTCCTTGTGAATTCACTTTTGTTCATATATTAACTGAACTTCCATTTCCCATTATTTGAAGAGAGAGAAAGAGAGACAATAACAACAACCAAGCCTCAGTCTAAAACAGTTTATTAAAAATTTCGCCTACATGTTTGGTATGTTATAATGTAATGTAATGAAGAACATAATTGTTCCACTCCTTTCTCTGGTTACTCAAATTCAATGTTATTGTGATGAAAAGTATTCATTGATATAATCAGTTAGAAAAAGAAATTAAAGCTGATCATTTCTTGAACCTACTGCCTTTAAATATTTTGAAGGAGGATTACATTTTTTAATGTGATTACACTCTAAAGAGGGGTGGCATGATCAATTTTTTTTTCTTTATTTCTTCTTTTTCAAGAAATTGTTTGAGAAATGTAATTATACTCTTTAATTGTTCTTAATCATGGTTTAATAATTGTTTTAATTTAATTTTTTTTTTTAAAATTGCAACTGTCATTACACTACCAGCATGTAATCACCTTTACGACTTATAATTTGATGTGCATTACAATTCCAATCATCATTATATTCCATGAGATGTTAAAAGAGTAACCAAACAGTGTAATCAAAATTCTAATTTAATCACATTAAATCTGATTACGTTCTACCATGAGATGTTGATGTAATTCAAGTTACTCTTACACCCTCTGGTTTCTTCTTCTGGAACCTGTTATTAAATTTAGGAAGTAAATGTGAATTTAAATTTAGTTGACACAGAAAACAGAATGGTGCTCCACTGAACTTCTCTCTTTTGTTAAGCTCAGAAACAATACATAATGCAACAGTGGAAAGCTTGGATGGGAAGACATTAGTGTGAAAAGCAATTATGCATGTTTGCTACTTTCATGTGTTGATTACATTAGTCAATTGTTAAATGGTTTGACAAAGACATGATTTCTGAATTTTATTTTCTGACAGAATTTTCTTGAGAATATTTTGAAAGACATAGGATTTGAAAAGTAATATTGCTTAAGATATGCTGTTTAATATATGCTTTAAGAATTTAAGATTTTTGAAGTTCATACAAGTTTCTCCTACAATTTGTCCAGGATGCTAGAGTAACGATGCTTGGTGTGATCCCAAGTATAGTCCGGATATGGAAAAGTGCAAACTCCACATCGGGCTATGATTGGTCTGCCATTCGGTAAGTGTAAGTTCTAGACTTTTACTTTAGTTCTGTTTGTTCTCACATTGTAAAGTGCGGTAGATATGCAAGGGTTTATTTGTGTTTTTCTGTTTGATTGAAGATTGTGTATTGTGGGTTTTCCCCCCAGTTACTGATTCAAGATATTTTCATTATGGTCTTGTCAAATATGGTAGTTGCTTTGCCTCCACTGGTGAAGCATCAAGTGTAGATGAATACCTATGGTTGATGGGACGAGCTCAGTACAAACCTATTATTGAATATTGCGGTGGCACAGAGATTGGTGGTGGATTTGTTTCCGGGTCCTTGTTGCAGCCTCAATCACTGGCTGCTTTTAGCACGCCAGCAATGGGATGCAGCTTGTTTATTCTTGGTGACGATGGTCATCCTATAGTGAGCATTATTGCACCTTACATTAATTTGAGAAAATATTAGTCCTTTTCAATTATAACAAGAGCAGTAAATGAAGTTTGGTTTAGTACTCAAATACTGAAATCTGTGCACATAAAAATACTATCCATGAGTGGTTATGCGTTTCTGTTCGGAACATTATCTAGTTGTACCCTAATGAAGAGCAATGATTGTTTTCCTACTAAATATATGCAGTTAGTATGAAATTTCAGAATCTTTTAGCTGATTCTAGTAGTTCGGAATCCTCCCTAACCAGGGCACTTCTAAATTTGTCTTGTCATGCTTAAGAAAGTTTGGAAAGACTTTGTTAAGGAAAATCTCTTTTTCTTTCTTATTTTAAAAAAATAATCTCTGACAAGCTTGTTATTTGGCTTCATTCTCTGTTTTGACAAAAAGGTTCTACTGAACTTATAAATTTACTACTTATTGGAATTTTCCAATATTCCAATGAACAATGTGACAACTCATTGTTCTCGTTTCTTCAAGCACAGTCACAAAATGTACCAGGGATGGGCGAACTGGCACTTGGTCCTCTCATGTTTGGAGCTTCAAGCACACTGCTGAATGCTGACCATTACAATGTGTACTTTAAAGGAATGCCCCTTTGGAATGGAAAAGTAAGTGCTCCTCTGTATCTCTCTACTAATTTGGTGTTGCAGCCACTTGAGTAGTGGACTTTTGATTTCATTCATGCAGATTCTTCGAAGGCATGGGGATGTTTTTGAGCGTACTTCTAGAGGTTATTATCATGCACATGGCCGCGCAGATGATACAATGAATCTTGGGGGTATCAAGGTGTGCTTTTAATCTTTTGATTAATAAAATCTTTGTAAAGCAATTGTGTGTTTTGCAGACGCATAAAACAAGCTAATCTCTCACCCCATTATAGGAAGATGAGAACATTGTTACCTTCCCTTACAAAAAAGCCCAGTAAAGCCAGACAAGCTAATCTCTCATCTCCTAAGCATCATATTAACCTGTCCCCTAACTTTCCTTTGATTCATAAGCCATCTGTTGCAACCAATTGCTCTTTTTTAAAAATCATTCCTTAAATAGTTGAACTTCAATTCTTTCATCTGTTTTTCATGGCAAGTGATTCTGTTCTGATGTATTAAAAGTATACCGACTGAGTTTTATCTCCCCAGTCAGATACAAGCCTTGAGAAACAGCGTTGCAAGTTTGAGCATAGCAAACATATTTCCAATCAAGACAATCATATTTGAATTGCTTAATGAACAAATTCATTTCAGAGCGACAGGGTTTAAAATTGTTAGGATGAACCTAATAATGCTGAAAAATGGGACCCTTTGGTCATCCAAGCACTACAGTTTCTGCTGTTTTAATTTTATTTTCCTCAAGACCATTTTCCTTCGTGCACAACAAGGGTTATGTATGAAACTACGATTGAAGTTGATATGTTTTCAAGACATGGTCCTTACATTCTTTTGTTTTGTTTTTGGAATATTTTTCTTCAATAAAAATGATTCTGTTTCTGCAGGTTAGCTCTGTTGAGATTGAACGTGTCTGTAATGCTGTTGATAGCAATGTCCTGGAGACAGCTGCCATTGGGGTGCCTCCACCTCAAGGCGGGCCTGAGCAATTGGTAATTGCTGTTGTATTCAAGGATTCAGACGATTCTACTGTTGACTTGGATAAGTTGAGGATTTCTTTCAATTCAGCAGTGCAAAAGAAACTAAATCCTCTGTTCAGGGTAATTAATAATAATTTCTGCACGGCACATCTCTATTAAATTTCAAAATCAAGCACATGGAATTGACTTGCATTCATTATTCTGAAATGTGCAGATTTCTCATGTTGTGCCCTTTTCTTCACTCCCAAGGACTGCCACAAACAAGGTCATGAGAAGGGTTTTGCGGCAGCAACTTTCTCAGCAGGACCAAAACTCTAAACTATAAGAGATTCCTGTTAAGAAGGAAAATGACGTGAAAAGTTATCAAAGAAGTGCAAGGCTCTATCCATAGATTGTTCTATATTGAATTGACAATTGCTTTGTTGTGGGAGTTCAAAATGATGTGCACAATCAAACCATCATAAAACTTGTAATATAAGGAAAAGATTGCAAGATTTATTAGATAACTCCAATACATGCATGGTTGAATAACTCCAATACAATTGTAATTTTTTGCACATAACTCCAATACATGCATGGCTGAATAATTTGAAAGATGACGTTCTAAATTTTAAGATCACATAAGTAAACTTATTTCCCATGCAATGAAAAGATGCCAATGCAGACATGAAGTTGGCCCATAGTAGACAACATCAAGAACTATCATCACCGTTCTTGGGTCATATTTACTATCATCACCATCGCAAGGAGTTAAGCATAGAAAATCTATCTTCTTTTTTGATTTTGTGATTTGAGTAATGATTTTACATGTAGATTTGCATTTCAAAGGTTAAATTTTAGCTCAATTTCTGGCTTGGATCTGGGAGTCAATGAAAGAATCTGAACACTTGTCTCTGTATAAATAAATATATATACCCATAATTTATTTTAAAGATCTACCTTTTATATTAGGAAATGATAAAAAAACTCATAATAATCCTCAAATTCCTCCTTTTTCTCTACCAATCTGTTCGTTGTTAATGATTTTTTCATCTAATCTACATGTGTTTTTGTCAAGAATTTCTATTAAAAGTTTGAAAATTGTTGCGACTCAAATGGTAAAAAGGTAATATAATATATTGTCTGAGAAAGGATTGCCCATTTTGTTAGAAGAGAGAAGAAATGGTATCTTCCCTGCTTCTCTCAAACCCTACGGCTACAACTACTGCTGCTAATCTCTCCTCTCCCATAAACTATAAGCTCCCTTACTCGCTTTCGCTCTGTTTTTACTAGTTATTTATTTAGATGTTTTAATTTTTTCTTGCCGAAAAACATCAATAAGAAAACACAAAAAAGAGAATATGGTTCTACCCGCCAATTTTAAGAAGCCCTAGAATTAGTGTTAAATGTGCAGTGGATGATGCACCTTATGAAGGTAACACTTTTATTTATTTATTTATTACTGCTTGATACTTTTTTATGACATGCAAATTATGGATTGAATTGATTTATTTTTCGTCAAGAATGGATATTTTCGATATATAATTGCTCATGTTTTTACAAATTCAATTTCTTCCCTGCCTTGCTTCTGAAACATGTATTTTTTTGTTACGTCTTAGGATGACAGAATAAAGACTGTTGTGGGAAGGCAAAGATAAGCTGGGAATCAAAAGCGTCAGGGACACACAATTTGCTGTTTAGTTGTTAAGATTATGTTAGCAAAGTTTGGTAGTTAGTTGGATTAATCTGTTAGTAATTGATGCTGATCCTTATAGAAGCACATTGTAGGGATTATATTGAATAAGAAAATATTGAAGTTCAATTTCAATCTTGTTTCTCTCTTTTGCATTCTTCTTCTGCTCTCCTCTACCGTTACCAATTCTGTTCTCTTTCTTCTATTTTCTCAATTTGTCAAGCTGATCTTAACATTTTCGTTTATATATATTTTTTAGAAGCACATACCAATCATTGGAAGCAAGTCTTGGAAACTCTTAAAACTAACCAATTATATGTGAAGAGATCCAAGTGTGCATTTGCAGAGCTGCAAGTGGAGTATTTGGGACATATAATTTTAGCTGAGAGGGTGGCCATTGATCCTAAGAAGACGAAGGCATTACAGGAGTGACCAGTTCCAAAATCCGTTAAGGGGATTCCTTGGCCTAGCTGGTTATTATCGAAAATTCATTATGAAATTTGGTGTTATCAGTAAGCCCTTGACAGATATGCTTAAGAAGAATAACTTCCTTTGGCATGAAGGAGCACTGGAGGCCTTCCACAACCTGAAACGAGCACTGTGTGAGGCTTCAATCCTGGCCCTGCCTGACTTTACCAAACCATTTGTACTGGAAACAGATGCCTGTGATATTGGAATTGGAGCAGTGCTGAGCTAGGAAGGAAGACCATTAGCATTTTTGAGCAAGGCATTGGGAGTTAAAAACTTGGGGTTATCCATTTACAAAAAGGAGTACCTTGCTATTCTCATGGCAGTCGAAAAATGAAGGCATTACTTGGAACAAGATCAGTTTGTCATTCAAACCGACCATAAAAGTTTGAAGTACCTACTCGATTAGGAGAGTCACACTTTTATTCAAAAGAAGGGACTAACTAAGTTGTTGGGGTTGAACTATCGGATCATGTACAAAAAAGGGAAGGAGAATAAGGCTGCAAATGCCTTATCTAGGAGGAATACACAGGGGGAAAGAGGCTGGCGAGGGGGCAAAATAGAAGGGGGAAGGTTCGCAACCATAACACAAGTAGTTCCCTTCTGGTATGAAAAGATTTATGCCTCCTATAAGGACAATGCCATGCTACAGGACATAATGAGGAGTAAACTGGTGGATGCTGCACAATCTCCTAGCTTTACATATGCTAAAGGCGTGGTTAAGTATAAGGGAAAAATTGTCAAGTTTACCCATGATTCCTATATTAGAGGACATGCTAGGATCCAAAATACATATAGACGACTTAAGGCTCACTTCTGCTGGCCTTTTATGAAGAAATTAGTGCAAGGGATAGCTCAACACTGTGATATTTGTAAACAAGCTAAGGTCGAAAGGGTTCCTTATCCTGGATTGCTACAGGCCCTTCCAGTTCAACGTAGTCCTTGGCAGGATATAACCATGGATTTCGTGGAAGGACTTCTAAGATCAGAAGGCAAAGATACAATTATGGTTATTGGTGATCGATTTACGAAGTATGAGCATTTTATCACATTAGCCATCCCTTCACAGCTCAAGAGGTGGCTAAGATTTTCTTGGATCATATTTATAAGTTCCATAGCTTGCCTGCCACGATATTAACTGATACAGATAAAATTTTCACAAGCCTGTTCTAGAGAGAATTGTTTAGACATCTGGGAGTAAAGCTGTTACTAAGCACCTCCTATCATCTTCAAACGGATGGTCAGATCGAGAGAGTGAATCAATGCCTGGAAACATACCTATGGTGCATCACTATGCACTGCCCCAAGAAGTGGAACCACTGGAAATCAACAACACAGTGGTGGTACAACAATAGTTTTCACTCGGCTATCAATATCACGCTATTCCAAGCATTATATGGATATGAACCCCCAGCAAAGGAGATGGTACTCACTTAGGCTACTTAAGTTGCTGTTGTGGAAGAATGGATGTAAAGAAGGCTTAATACGGATCAACTTATAAGGGGGCTGTTGGAAGGGGCAAGAAACAGGATGAAGCAAGTGGTAGATAGGAAGCGTCCTGAAAGGACATTTATGGTGGGGGATTAGGTCTTCCTAAAGCTTCAGCCTTACAAACAGGGCAATGTTATGTATAGGAAGAATTTCAAGCTAAATCCTAGGTATTATGGCCCTTACCAAGTTGTTGAACGGATTGGAGCTGTAGCTTACAAGCTCAAACTACCAGAGGGTAGTGCAGTGCATCCTATGTTCCATGTATCGCTATTAAGAAAGAAGGTGGGAGATGTGGCCATAGTTTCTCAGGCTCTACCATTCGTGGATGAAAAAGGTAGAGTCAAGGTTTATGCAGTACCTATACTTGAGAGGAAGCTTATGAAAAAAGATAATAGAGCTGTAGTGGCAGGTTTAATTCAATGGTCTAACTCATTTCCTGAAGACACAGCATGAGAGGAACTGGTATAAATTCAATTGCAATTTCTAGAATTTAGTATTGATCCTTAATTGTCAAAGTCTACAGATTCTTAGGCCAAGAATCTTTTTGAAGAAGGGGTATTGTTACATCTCAGGATGGCAGAATAAAGACTGTTGTGGGAAGGCAAAGAGGAGCTGGGAATCGAAAGCATCAGGCACACGTAATCTGCTTTTAGTTGTTAAGATTCTGTTAGTTAGAGAAGATTCTGTTAGCAGAATTTGTTAGTTAGATAAGATTAATCTGTTAGTAACTGATGTTATCCTTATAAAAGCACATTGTAGAGATTATAGTGAATAAGAAAATATTGAAGTTCAAATTTCAATCTCGTTTCTCTCTTCTGCATTCTTCTTCGGCTCTCCTCTGCTATTACCAATTGTTCTCTTTCTCCTATTTTCTCAATTTGTTAAGCTGATCTTAACATTTTCATTTATATATATGTTTTTCTAATTGTTTGCATACTATGTGCTTCTTATGGTTTATGCCTCTAAAATCATGGCTCCTACTGGCTCACCTATACAGTTTGTGATCCCTTCCTTCTGTCTGACTGCAATCGTGTTCAAACTCAACAGGTAACATCCCAAAATTCCCTTCCATGAATGTTTGGGACCCTTTTAAACGTCTTGGTGTCAGTCCTTATGCTTCTGAAGAGGAAGTCTGGAGTTCACGTAATTTTCTCCTGCAACAATATGCTGGGCATGAAAGAAGCGAAGAATCAATAGAAGCTGCCTTTGAGAAATTATTGATGACTAGCTTTAGATAGAGGAAAGAAACAAAAATTAATTTCAAGACCAGGATAGAGAAGAAAGTGAAGGAGTCTCCTCCTAGGGTTAAGAATTTACTCAATTTTGTCAAACTTCCTCCAATGGAAGTCATTTTTAGAAGATTGTTCCTCTTTGCATTCATGGGTTGCTGGAGCATCATGAATTTTGCTGAAAGGGGTCCTGCCTTCCAAGCAGGTTCGGCATTTTGTCTTGGTTGGAGAATGTTTCTGGAATGAACTCGTAGAATATTGAAACTTGATGCTTAGAAATGTGATGATAATCTAGGTGAAAGAGTAATATATATTGGCTTTGAGTTGCATGCATTGCGTTTGAAGCTTCTCGTTTTCAAATCTATCATGTTGAGGTGCCGTCACTAGTTTTTGTGTTAAAAATTAAGAGGTTCTAAGATTTAGGAGCATGGTAGATCATAGATGATCACTGCTTCTTCTTAATATGAAACTTTTTTCATGTTTAGTTTTAGTTACTTGTCAAATAAGACTGGCTGCATTCAAGTATGTTTGATAGAGATAGAGTGGGCATATTTGCTATGATTCTCTTAGAATCAGATATACAATGTCTTGCCTGATAGAGTGGGTGTCAAAGAACCATCTCAACCTAAAAGCTTAAGCTGTTAGGTGAGGTCCCAGGATATGATTTATATTATTCTCTAACACACCCCCTCAAGTGAAAGCCCTTTGGGCTTAAAATTTGCACAGACCCACATTACCTTGTGCTTAATTTTTATTAAATAAATGGGGATGGTGAGATTCAAACTCGTGACCGCTTGGTCATAAAGGCTCTGATACCATGTCAAGAATATATTTGTGTTGGCGCAACATCAAACCCATAGCTGTAGACTGAATTTCAATACCGAGAAAGTAGTGAACATCACCTAAGTCACGAAGCTTGAATTCAGAACTTAGTAACTGAACTAGGTGATGAAGCATGGCAGAGTTGCTGCCTGTAAGCAGAATATCATCAACATAGACGAGGAGATAAAGATATTAGTGCCATCAGATAAGATAAACAGGGAGGTGTCAACCTTGGAGGCAATGAAACCAATAGAAAGTAAAAAATCACTCAAACGAGTGTACCATGCCGTGGTGCCTGTTTTAAACCATATAGTGACTTGTGCAGTCTGCACACATGAGATGGAAGAGTAGGGTCAACAAAACCTGGAGGTTGTTTCATGTAGACCTCTTCAATAAGAACACCATTGAGAAAAGCATTATGAATATCAAGCTGATGAATCTTTTAATTTCAGGAAATTGCAATTGAAAAGACTAATCTGACGGTGGCCTGTTTAATAATTGGGCTGAAAGTTTCAGAATAATCAATGCCTTCCTGTTGAGTAAAGCCTCTAGCAACTAGACGGGCTTTATAACGGTCAATGCTGCCATCAACACGACATTTGATGCGATATACCCATCGGCTTCCCACAACATTCATCGAAGGATGAAAGGGCACTAGGGACCAAGTGTGATTGGATCGTAAAGCCTTGATCTCATCACACATAGCATCATGCCAAGCAACATATTTATCTGCATCAGAAAAGGCAATAGGTTCAGAGGAAGGAGAGAGCAATACCCGGGTGGCAGCTGTATTAGCTGCAGTAGAGGAGACCATATTTGCTGTTTTGGGCTGCCGTGATTTAAGGACCATAGGGTGCCGGCTGAGCAACGGTGCTGCTGCAGGAGAAGGAGGTATCACAGAGGTGTCCTGATGCAGTGGATAAGCTGAGAGATCAACCACCAGATTTATACTAGGGGAAGAAGCCGGGGAAGAAGCTGCCGCAAGTGGAGGGCTGGCAGGAGAGGCAGAGTCTGCAGATATCGGGTTACTGACATAATAAAGAGAAGCAGAGGAGGAACCAGAGGATGTCCCACTGCTATCAAGGACTTCGTGCTGGAGAGCAGGAAACACTGAGCTGCAACCTGTACCTGCAACAGTATGGTGAAATAAAGATGCATGTGGTGAGCGGCAAGGGAAAGATGGAGGCTGTGGTGTTTGGGTCGGTGGTGAGGGTAGGGCAGAGGCGGGATGGGGTGTGTTTTGGGTGGTGAACAGTGGGGAGTGGGTTAGATTTGGGAGGATGGTAATAGGAGATGGTGTGTGGGTTTGAGTGGAGACCTGTGCAATCTGTTCAGATTTATCATACGGAAAAACATGTACATGAAAAAAGACATGACGGGAGATATACATGCGATGAGATTCAATGTCAAAACATCGATAACTAAGGTGAGAGGAACTGTAGCAAAAAAACACACAAGGAGAAGACCGAAAATCCAATTTATGATTATTATAGGGACGCAAAAAAGGAAAACATAGACAACCAAAGGTACGTAAAAAATTATAATCAGGAGACTGTTGAAACAAACAATCAAAAGGGGATCGATTATCAAGAACAAGAGTAGGCATACAATTAATGAGATAAACCGAAGTGTCAAACACATAATTTCAAAAACGAAATGGAGCTTTACATTGACCTAGAAGAGTAAGGCCGGTTTCCACAATATGCCTATGACGTCTTTCTACTGTTCCATTTTGTTCGTGAGTATGAGGACAAATCAGACAGTGATGAATACCAATAGTCTGAAAGAAAGTGGAGAGTTTGCGATATTCACCGCCGCAATCAGTTTGAACAGATTTTATTTTTAAAGAAAACTGACGTTCGACAAGAGTTTGAAATTGATGGAAGACAGAATAAACATCAGATTTTGCAACAAGTGGATAATGCCATATATATTTTGTGTGCGCATCAACAAATATAACAAAATAACGATAATCATCCGAAGAAAAAAGGGGAGCAAAACCCCACACATCACTAAAAATTAATTCAAGCGGAGCAGAAGTTTTTGTGACCAGTAGGTCTTAAAGACAAACACGATAATTTTCCTAAAGGACAACTTTGACATTGAAAATTAAGACGTTTGTTGTTACAAATAATCTTATTTTTTGAGACTAAAAATTAAAAAATGTGAGAGGTAGGATGACCTAGGCGACGATGCCACAAATTAGCAGAAGCAGAGATGCAGGGAGACCAATAAGCTTGAGGAATTGACGGGATGGAAGACCTGAACCTGAACAAAGTATAAAGACCATCTTTACTCTGTCCTGAGAGAAGTACTTCATTGGTGTTAAGATCCTTGACATAAAACAGAAAAGGGTGAAACTCAAAATAAACATTATTATCGAGACAAAATTTTTGAACAGAAAGCAGAGGTTTCGTAATTGTAGGAACATGTAGGACATTAGATAAAATGAACGAAAGATGTGGGTTATATATTTCTGTATGGCCAATATGAGATATGGAAAGTCCCTTACCATCACCAACATGCAAATTATCATTACCATTGTATGGTTCTGAAGCAGTCAAGGTTGCAAGGTCAGGTGTGACGTGTTGATTTGCACCGGTGTCCGGAAACCAGTCAGCAATACCTGCAGAATTATGTAGTGCCAGATTGGTACTATGTTGCTGTCCATAGCCACGTTACTGAAGTTGGGAGCACTGAGGAGTAGTGTGTCCGAAGGTTTGACATAACTGGTAGCGGGAATTGGATCCCCTGTTGTGCTGCCAATTTCCCTGCCAGCTGTTGTGTCTATTGTCGTTGCTGGGAGTGCTATGGAAGCTATGAAAATCAGGCCTGGAGCCAGAATTTCGAGGACCTCTGTGAAGGTTTTGTTGAGGACGCCAGCTGCCATAAGAACGGCCCCTGTTGCGTCCAAACTGAGTAGAAGGCTGACGGTGAGAGAGGAGTGCTGAAGGTGGGTGTTTGGAGTGGGCAGCAATGACGCATGAATGGCAGCAGATCCCATAGACAAGTGAGAGGATTTATGAATAAATTCATGAGTTAGCAGATGACTAAGCAAATCTGCATATGGTAGAGGATCTGCCCTTGTAACAAGACTTGTCACTAAGTCCTTAAATTCTCCGCGAAGGCCACGAAACACATATAGATTGAAATCAGTTAGCGAAATAGACCGACCAGCAGCTGTTAGCTCATCAAATAAAGTCTTAGCTTTTTGCAGAAATTGAGTTACCGAATCATCACCTTGTCGAAGGTCTTGAAGGGAGCCATGAAGTTGCATAATACAGGAATTGGATGTAGAAGCTAGAGCTTGCTCAAGTGTGTGCCAGACAGAACATGAGGCTGGACAATTAACAACAAGATGAAGAACTTTCATGGATAGCGAAGAGAGCAAGGCACTTAGAATGAGTTGGTCTTGTTTCCAACGAAGAAAGAGTTGAGATACCTGAAGAGAGACACCATCGGCAGCAAGAATATGTGGAGAGGGGCAGGAGTTTGAACCATCAACAAAGCCAAAAACTCCTTGGCCTAAGAGATACGGTTTCATCTGTATTCGCCAATATAAGTAATTGGTGTTTGTCAATTTCAAAGAAATAACCTGATGAGTGTGGGAGATGGACACAATTGCCATGGCAGAAGCTGCAGTAGCTTCAGCAGAAGAGGCCGGCAGCAGAGGAGCATTATTGGGGTTGAATTGGTTGAGAAGAGCATGGCCAACATCTGTATGTTGTGGCCACTGTAGAACTGAAGCTGAAGAAGAAAGTGATCCTGCGACAGGAGTGCAGGATGGCACAACCAGTGCTGTTGCAGAGTAGGAGATGGCTGCCGGCTGAGAGGGATCCATTGCAGAGAGGAGAAGAGGTGTTTTGGATTATTTATGGCTCTGATACCAAATTGAGAATAACAGAATGACTTAGGTTGGCCTTAGCCAACCTTTCCTATTTATATATGTAGGGCAGAATACAGCAGTAACTGTAGGGATTACAACATTGAAATAAACCTACATTAATTTCCTATTCAGAGATATACATGCTATACATTTTATAATATGCCCCCTCAAGCTGAGAGTGGAGGATCGACCCGAAGCTTGAACCTGAAAGCAGTAAAGGATGCAGCAGAAAGTGGTTTGGTGAAAACATCAGCAAGTTGATCTCGAGAGGGGATAAAGAGAATCTGGATTTCTTTCTTCGCAACCTGGTCACGGACAAAATGATAATCTATCTCAACATGCTTAGTAGGAGCATGAAAGATAGGATTCGCCGAGAGATAAGTCGCACCAAGATTATCACACCAAATAGTAGGAGTAGAGACGGAGGGAACCTGTAGATCTGTTAACAAATATTGAAGCCAGATGACCTCAGTAGTACCATCTGCTAAGGCTTTATACTCAGCCTCAGTGGAGGAGCGGACAACTGTACGTTGCTTGCCGGATTTCCATGAAATCGGTGTCTGACCAAAGAAAACAAGATAGCCACCCGTAGACTTGCGATCATCAATACTTCCAGCCCAATCAGCATCTGTAAAACCATGAAGAGCAAAAGAGGTACCTCGAGTGATATGAAAACCATAGGATGCCGTTCCTTTAAGGTAGCGGAGTATGCGTTTAACAGCAACCCAATGGAAATCTGTAGGAGCATGCATGTACTGACAGACTCTGTTAACAGCAAAGCAGATATCTGGACGAGTGAATGTAAGATACTGAAGAGCACCCACAATTTGATGAAATAATGTCAGATCAGAAAATGGATGATCCGGCTGTATAGCAAGTTTAGAAGGAGAAACTGGAGTATCAACGGGTTTGCAAGTAGTCATACCAGCTCGAGTGAGGATGTCAAGAATATATTTGCCGTGATTCCCAGAATCAGATATGCAATGTCTTGTATGCCTAGACATGTATTGCTGGAAAGAATCTAAGACTCTTGCGTATGGCTATATGTTTATGTTTTTGAACTTATAATCTTAATCATCAGGTCTTATTATCTGAGACATGTATTAAAAGACTAGATTTATGTCAACGAGTTTTAATCTCATCGATCAATGTTTCATCATGACATGCATCCTAGTAGTGTCATATTATGTAATGAAATTAATATGCGACGATGATCGGGTTGTGTGATGTGGATATGGGTGGGAAAGGAGGTTGGGTTCTCATGTTTGACATGAATTATAATGGAAATCAACAGTTCATCTGAAGTTTCCTGCTCCTATGTGATCCAAGATTGTTTTGGTTTTTTGTCCAAGAATAAATAAATGAAGTGGTTATTAATTATAAGTGGATATCAGTGACATATCTTTTTTGCTGTCTCATTTGGAAATCAAAGCTTCTGTCCTTTGTGAGAGAAGCTTTAATGCATGTGGATTGCAAGACTCTTGGTTTGATGTTTTTTTTTCGGGAACTTTTGTTATTGGGTGAGTCAAGTAATGAAACGATTGGAAGCTGCTTTTCTTTCTTCTTTTTGTTTAGTCTTTGGGGGACACTTCTTGTTGCAGAGTGTGATTTATGGTCTTATTGGATAATTGCACCAAGAGTTTTGTTAGAGAATAATATAATTCATATCCTGAGATCTCACCTAATAGCTTAAGCTATTGGGTTGAGATGGTTCTTTAACATGGTATCAGAGCCTTGATGACCAAGTGGTCTCGAGTTCGAATCTCACCATCCCCATTTATTTGATAAAAATTAAGCACAAAGGTAATGTAGGCCTGTGCAAGTTTCAAGCCCAAAGGGCTTTCACTTAAGGGGGTGTGTTAGAGAATAATATAAATCATATCCTGGAACTTTACCTAACAGCTTAAGCTTTTAGGTTGAGATGGTTTTGTTGCGATGTCGCGGTCGCACAAATTAATTACCCTAACTTCAAACACAACACACAAGATAGTATAGAGCAAGCAAGGGGTCAATCCCACGAGGAAGTTCAAGTCAGATTTTTATGCTAGATGATATGCAATTTGGGGGGTTTTGGACGTTATCTAGGCTAAAGCAAAAGAAAACAGAAAACTATCAAACAAAATTTAATAAAATCAGAAAATTATCAAGAAAACAAACCTTGGTCACAAGCACACATCCACTTACAGAAATCAGAACTGATCATGGAAACGAAACATCCATTTATATTCTGAATATTTATCTCTTCTTAACATTGGTTAGTTAACGGATCCACCTAATAGCTTAAGCTGTTACGTGAGGTCTCAGGATATGAATTATATTATTCTCTAACACACCCCCTCAAGTGAAAGCCCTTTGGGCTTAAAGCTTGCATAGGCCCACATTACCTTGTGCTTAATTTTTTATCAAATAAATGGGGATGGTGAGATTCGAACTCGAGACCACTTGGTCATCAAGGCACTGATACCATTTCAAAGAACCATCTCAACCCAAAAGCTTAAGCTGTTAGGTGAGGTCCCAGAATATGATTTATATTATTCTCTAACACACCCCCTCAAGTGAAAGCTCTTTGGGCTTGACACTTGCACAGGCCCACATTACCTTTGTGCTTAATTTTTATCAAATAAATGAGGATGGTGAGATTCGAACTCGAGACCACTTGGTCATCAAAGCTCTGATATCATGTCAAAGAACCATCTCAACCTAAAAGCTTAAGCTGTTAGGTAAGGTTCCAGGATATGATTTATATTATTCTCTAACAAGTTCTTTTTGGTCACAGTAATTACAATGTGTTTGTATGTAAGGTGTGCCGGGCGGTGCAACTCGCAGAAAGCATGGATTTCGACATGCTTTTGTTGGAAGTTTACATACAATACAAGATCAATATTGCAGACTTGGAGCTCTTGCAGCTGGGTGGGCATGTGGTTGTGTATGCGTTCCCATGATCCAAACCTGGACGCTCGAACTCACGACATCTTTTCTTTGGTAGCATATCTCTCCTTGTTTCTTGGATGTACTTTTCTCAAGTGAAGTCACAACCACGCAATGTGCTCCTCAGGGATGCTGAGAATTTAGCAGACCAAGACCTCCAATTAAGCTCTCAATGTCTAATGCAAGATGTGGCCATTTGAGCTCCTAGCTATATGTGGGTATCAACTTCAAGAAATTGTGCTATAAATGGTGCGTCTATAATCTGAAAAAGCAAAGAGAATTAACTATTTTTAATATCCACAAGAAATTGTGCTATAAATGGCAAACACTCCATGCATATGCTATATATATATATATGCGAGACCTTGCTTTTTATTGTCACCGAATCATTATTCTTACAAGAACAACATTTGTGTATTGTCTGCTCTCGCTCGTCATAATTTAACAATGTCAATGTCCAAAGGATTGATGGCTTTTGGTGTTTTAATGCTCTTGATGACCACGTTTGTTGCAGGAGATGTAGCAGATACCATTACAAGAAAACCAAAATACTTAAGTTACGAAGGGCTTCCACGTTGTGACCCAGAAAAGAATCCCCAATGCCTCCATCCAGTCGCTCCAGGAAGAGGTTGCAAAGCAGAAGATCGATGCAGGGAAGGCTAGGGAGAGGAGCTAGCTAGCTAGCTAGTGAATAATATTATAAGCTAGCCCTTGGAATAAGGCAATGCCAATTCAAGGCCAACCTCCTTGTATGAATTCTTTCGTTTTCAACCTTTCATGCTAATAATAGGATGATCATCAATCGATTATCTGTTTCTCTAAATGGTTTTTTCTTCTCGTGTTGTATCTATCCCATAAGATATATATCTTTCAATTCATTCGTGAATTTTTCCCCATTAATTACATGCATTGCAATTTATATATTATGTTGCGTTGGATGTTGCATGCATGAGATCAGGGGCCGAGTAAGAAAAAATAGTTAGGGGAGGCCAAATTATAAATTAGAGGGGGTCAAGAAAAAAATTCAGTTATTTTTATTAAAATTATAAATATTTACAAGGGAGGGGCATTTTCTTGCAGGGGCTGGGCCCCCTCCCTACGCCACTGCATGAGATCTTCTCAACAGTACAAGGCTATTTTGGGTAATGTACTCGGCTAGGATCCAAGACTATTTTGGGTCCTGTCAGTCTATTTTGATCATTTTCCGGCCATGACCTAAGGCTATTTTGGATCTTGTAACCTGTAAGATCCAAAGGTATTTGGATCCTGCCCCGACCTGGACCCAAGACTATTTTGGGTCCTGCAATGTTTAATTTTTTTTTTAAAATCTATTTGATATATAATCACATCAAATTATTGCAAAAACATTTTAATATGTATTAAAGGAAAAAACAATAATTTAAAGTAAAGAAAAAAATAAAAAAATTTAAATTCTTTTTAAAGCAATTTTTAAAACCAAAACCAAACATGCTCTAATAAGGAAATTCAACCCCAGCTGAAATGATAACAATGACTGATAATTTTGTTTCTTTCAATTTACTAATGATAACAATAAATAATAACAATAAATAATAATAATAATAATAATTCTTAATTTTACCCTTCAAATCAAATCTATTATTGCTTTTCAATATAAATAATATATTTTTTTTAATTTTTTAATTATTATATTAATAGTATTAATTATACTCAAAATAATAATATTGATAATACAAATAATAGTTTTTTCAATATTAATTATAATAAAAATAATATTATTTATAAGACAAATAATAATAATTTTAATATTAATACTTTTAATTATAATAAAAATAATAGTATTTATAACACAAATATTAATGCTTTTAATTATAATAAAAACAATAATATTTAGTATAGTAATAATAATATTAAACTTGTCTAATCCAAGTTTTGATAGTAATAATATTTTTATAAAATTTATTAACAATAATAATAATAATGATAAAAATAATTGTTATTAGTTATTATATTTGTTTTCATTTTTTTTTCAAATTTGTTATTTTTCTCTGCAGGGTCTGCAACCCCTGGAAGGATCTGCAGACCCCAGGCGTGGTAGAAGAAATCCAGGGGGCGGGTCTGCACCTCGCTCCCGGTTCTGCACACCAGATGCGGGGTTCTTCAAACCCAGACGAGCGGGTCTAGACCCCGCTCCGGTTCTGCACACCCCAGGCGCGGGGTTCTGCAGACCAGGCAAGCGGGTATGCAGCTCCAGGGAGGAGGGTCTTCAAACCGTGAGCGGGTCTGTAGACCCCAGGCACGTGGGTCTGCAGACCAGGTCGTTTGTATCCAATCCAGTTGGGTCCTGCAGGAGGATCCAATTCTCTTGGGTCCTGTGGCAGCACCCAGGTCTAATGTGTCCTGTGTCAAGATCCATGTCTAATTTGTCCCGTTTCTAGATCCAGCGTTGATGGTTCTGTGGCGAGATCCATTCAAATTGATTAATTATTATAGAAACATTATTAACTATAATAAAAATAATAAAATTATAATACAAATAATAATATTTTTTATATTAATAATAATATTAAACTTGTCTCGCCTATTTTTACCGTTCTTATAGTAATAATGTTTTTTTTTTAAATTTAATAATAGTATTTAACTTGTCTACTTAAGTTATATATTTTTTAATCTTTTTTAAAAATATTTATGTTTTTTATTTGATAGTAATAGTAGTGTTTTTTTTAATTTACTAATAATAATAATAATAATAATAATAATAATAATAATAATAAATATTTTTAATTTTACTCTTCAAATAAAATCATCAATAATATTTTTTTGAAATTTATCATAGATTGGATTAGTCTTTCTAGTAGGTATTTTTAATTCTCTCATCTCTTGAACCTAGATACAAAAATGGAAAAGACCCTTCCTCCAATTGTTTAGAGTTGCGAGACGCATTTAAATTCAATAAAAGCCCTCAAAATTCAAAATACAAAAACAATTAGTGGGAGGGGTCAAACTTTCTTGTAATTTGTAAATGAAAATAAATATAAAATTAAGTGTAATTTGATAAAATAATTATATTATTGGAAAATCATTCTAAGCCAAGTCAATTGTACCTGGACTTGGCAGTGGACCAAGTCCAGGTATGTGGAAGGCGACAAATCATGGAGGTGCAATATTTTTTGCTAGAACAAAAATAACATCCATGAAAAAGAAGGGATCGCTAGGTAATAACAAAAGAGAATTGCAAGCAAGTCTTGTATTAAAGGTCTGATAATATAAAATAAAGTAATAAACAAAAGGATATTGTTGAGTACTTAAAGGACATTGTTGTTTGCATATTATATCAAAATTATAGAGGTAGCAGTCATCTTCTTGTTGCAGAAATCCAAATCCAAGTCATTAGTAGAGAAATTGCTAGTTCTCCTGTGATGGAAAGACAATGAAAGATATAACATCAAAAAAAGAGAGAGAAAGGATGTGTGAAACGTGTCTGCTACTAGCATGTGTAATATAAAATAACATGGAACATAATTTGTACAATAAAAGAAATTTTTTTTGCTATAATTTGATGCTTTAGTTACATGTTAAATAGTCTTCATAGAAATATTTTTGCTTTTTTTGTTCTTTGTTGCAGATGAAATTGAATGTTGAAAATTCTATTAGTATTTGTGAATTACATGAAGTGAAATGTGTGGATGAGGCAAAAAAATAAAAATCAAGCGGGTTTAATTTTTTTAAAACATTACCTTATGTACAATTTATGTAGCCATTATAAAACTTTTTTTAAAGTCCTATTGATTTCAAGTCTCATGGCGTCCACCAAGGAAACCGTCATAGGTATTTTTAATTCTCTCATCTCTTGAACCTAGATACAAAAATGAAAAAGGCCCTTCCTCCAATTGTTTAGAGGTGCGAGACACATTTAAATTCAATAAAAGTCCTCAAAATTCAAAATACAAAAAAAATTAGAGGGAAGGGTGAAACTTTCTTGTAATTTGCAAATGAAATTAAATGTAAAATTAAGTGTAATTTGATAAAATAATTATATTATTAGAAAATCATTCTAAGCCAAGTCCAAGGTACGTGGAAGACGACAAAGCATGGAGGTGCAATATTAGAAGTCAAAACTAGATTGACTATTAGATAGGGCTTAGAAACAATGAGAAAAACCAAGAAGACCAAATCTCAATAAATAAAATATCGAATAATAAAATAAAAAATAAATAAATGAAGGAAAAAAAAACAATTAATCATTTGAAAAAAAACATTGATAGGATATAAAATATTTTTTAATTGAAGGGCAAATTTGAAAAAAAAATCAAATTAACAAATGAATCCGAAATAAAAATCAAGAAAATGAGGACCCAATCTTGAAAAAAAATAAAAAATAAATATGATAAAAATTAAAATTAAAATGGATGAATTGAAAATAAATTAAAATTCGATAAAAAAACTAAGAATTAAAATTAAAAATCACAACATCGAGGACTAAACTTTAAATATCATCAAATATTGATTTGAAGGGAAAAATTAAAAAGAAAAATTAAATTCATAAAAGAATAATAAAAAAAATACCAATTTCCAACGAAGTCAATGATGATGAGTGAAATCATTAAAAAAATAATTATAAATAACTATAGCCAACCTAATCCAACCTTTAGAAGTTGTGAACCTGAAAAATAACAATGTAAAATTCCCAACCAACCAAAATAATTAGGGATAAACTTCAAAAAAAAAAAAAAAAATGGTTTAAAAAATATAGATTTGATAAGAAAGAGACCCAAATTTGACACAAAAAAAATCAAATCAAATCATAAGGGATGAAATTAAAAACAATTACAATTAAGAAAAGGATAAGAACAATTAAAAATAACAATAAAAAGAACAAAAATCATTTATGGTATAAAAATAAAATATCAAGGAATGAAATTCAAAGACAAATTAATTTAATAAAAGATTGAAGATCAAATACGTCACAATTAAAATAATAAACAACAAATCTCATATAAAAATCAAGTATAACGAGATAAAATTAAAAAAAAAACTTATAAATGATTCAAGACCAAAACATTGCAATTAAAAGAATGATGACCAATTTGATATAAAAATCAAGTGTTAAGGGATAAAATTAAAAAAAAATTAACTCAACAAATAATTCAAGATCAAATACATTACAATCAAAAGAATGAGGACTTAATTTAACTTAACAAAGAAATAACCAGGCTTTCTTGTTTTTTTAATGGCCAACACAATTTTCCATGAAAAGCGAGAGGAAATATGGAAAGGGGGAAAAACTCATGGTCGTAGCTTGATTAGTACTTAAAAGTGTATTTTTATCAAGGTTTTATATCATCATTTTGCACTTGAAGTATCAATAACTCCTTAACTAAAGCATGTTTTATAATAACATATCTAATAATATAAGATACCTTTA